>OGVQ01000036.1_pt1 | contig 41777 bp, 38 predicted proteins | sample 1575801 | NCBI WGS metagenome assembly OGVQ01 (sample SAMN07581550, study PRJEB24739) | freshwater metagenome | place: Singapore | collected 2015-04 | reverse complement strand
TGTATGTGTCAACAAATTAGTTATGTTCATTGGATGGAAGATATCATGAGATGTTGACATTTTCACCCTTAATAGGACTACTTGTAACTGAATATGTAAACTTTTGTAACGACATTCAACATTTCTGGTACGGGTAGGATAATCTATCAAGAAATAAGCTTGATTTCGTGGAGGAAAGAATTGTACAATCCTCCCTCGGAGTTTGAGGATATTTTTTACTGTAGAACGTAAGAAAGGTGTAGGATGTTCAAAACCAAAAGCATCTAACATTGTGTCATCTAGCAAAGTATAAGTAATTGGTGTTAAAGGTTTTTTCATCCATTGCGGAAACCAACTTAAAAATAAATCACGGGTAGCTTCTCCTACACGCTTATTTGTGTCTGAATATTTAAAATTTCCCTGTTCATATTCTTGATTATAACGTTCAAATTCCTCGTAGGTTGGAGGGATATTTTTAATATCCATTAGTTTTCCTACCTCTTGCCAAAAATAAAAAGTTCCTAATTTTTCTGTTTCACACATTAGTCTCCAACCAAAACGTTGGTTCCAACGAATTGGTTCATAAATAAAGGTAGAAATTACATACAAAAAATCTTCATTAGCAATCTGAAAACGCCTATGAATTGCATTCATTTTCTCTAATGCTTTTTTACCTCTCTCGCTATCATAGCCCCATTTAATCATCTCTGTTAAAATAATTGTTGTATCATCATAACGTTTTTGGGGACGATGAATAAATTCTCCTGTTTTGTTCAACAATTTAGAAATACTAGGAATGCAATAGGTTCGCATTAAAGCAACTTCTAAAGAACGTACAGTATCCCAAGTAAATTCATATCCTAAAAGCATATAAGCAATTTGAATATGATCTTTTTGAGGATCAAGTTGCTGAATTAGCTTGAGGTTTTGATAACGATTAAACATTTCAGAATTACCCTATTTATTTACTTCTAATAATTGGGAATTTTCTAATCTTGATGTCCACTTTTCTAAATAAATTTGATTGGCCTGTTTCTCAGATTGATCTTGTGTATCTAGGGGATAAGGTAAAAGTCCTAAAATTGCGGCTGTAGTTACACAAAACATAGACTTTTGGAAACTCATACAAATTTGCACTCGCAAATCATCTTCACTTCTGAGACTGCGACGATAAATATTATGTAAGTATTCTGGCAAATAATGGCGCATATCCTGCATTAATAATGTGGGAGGAATACCTGCACCACCGATAGGTAAAGGATCGGCGTATAATGCACCGTATTGGAATCGAGATTGATCTGGGGAAACTTGATATGCTTGGGCATTTAAAGAAACTGTTCCTAAAAATGGTGTACCTCTAAAAAATACCGCTTCTACATAGGGAATGGCGGTATCTGCAAGGAAGGTTAAACCAACTGATTTGGGAATCAGATCATAGACTTTACCGCCTATTTTGACGCTGTATGTAATTGGTTTAACTGCATCTGCAACTAAACCCTGTTTAATATGTTCTACAACTTGGGGAATTGATTTAATTTCGCCTTTGTCATAGCGATCTGATAAATTGAGAAACATATCAGCCATGACTCGCCAAAATTGTCCTAAACCAGTGTAATAAGCCGAGACTCGTAACTGTTCGATGAGGAATTCAGGAAACAGTTCATTTAGTGCCAACATCAGGGGATTATATTTAAATTTAGCAGCAATAACAGCTTTAGCTCTGTCTGCAAATTCTTGAGTATCTAAGTATGCGTCTAAACCGCCGCCACCATGCCACATCATGGTTTTCATGCAATATTCGGCATATTCAAAATTAATCCGATCATGCCACAAATGACGGAGTAATTTGCTAAAAGTAATATTGCCATCAAAATATTTAAAGAAGGGAAAAAATACTAAAAATTGATGTTCGGCAATATAAATGAGATTTTTAGAATAGACATCTAAAACTACACCATAACTTTTAAGAATACCGACGACTTCTAATACGTTTTCGGGATTATCTTTGAGTAATGCTTCGCCAGTTTGTAAGCGTTCTACAAATTCAGCTAGGGGGTTGTAAGGGGGATTTTGTTGGGTTGTGATCATGTAATTTCTCCGGCAATTCAAATGTCTAAACTATGATTTTTGGGATTTTTTTGATGGCTGTGATGATCTTCCTCTATGTTCTCTGCGTCCTCTGCGGTTTGATATTCCGTTATTCATGGGTAAGTCCTATTGATATCAGTCTCTCTCAAACATCCTTAAAAATCATACAGGATAAGGCTTTCCCCCCTGCCTCCTGCTATATTTCCCGATTTGCTACTGGATGATGGTTATTTGTTTTTACCATAGTGGTAATTGTGGCTTCGGTATAATGTACTAACCAATTGGGTTGAATACCGAAAATAACAATAATTACTGCTAAAATGATGGCAGGTATGCGATCGCTCCAATATACACGAGGTAAGTTAGTAACTGCTGCTGATAAGCGCCCGAAAAAGGCACGATTAACAAGAATTAAGAAGTAAACCGCAGTTAATCCTGTTCCTAACATTGCTAATAATGTTTGCACTGGGAAAACTGCAAAACTGCCCCGAAAAAGAATAAATTCCGAAATAAAGCCCACCATTCCCGGTATACCTGCACTGGCCATAACCCCTACAATCATTAAGCCACCAATCACTGGTAAACCTCGTTCTGGGTTAAGTAAACCGCGTAGTACATCTAAATCTCGGCTACCAGCCTTTTTATAGACAACTCCCACTAAAAGGAATAACATGGCGGAGATTAATCCGTGACTAATCATTTGCATGACTGCACCCAACACGCTCAGGGGTGTGGATGCTGCTGCTGCTAACAGGACATAGCCCATGTGTCCGATAGAACTATAGGCTACCATTTTTTTCATATCTGTTTGAGCGATCGCACAAGATGCCCCAAACAAAACGCTAACTACTGCCCACGTGGCTAACCAAGGTGCTAAATAAGCCCAAGCATCTGGTAACAAATCCATGCCAAATCGCAGTAATCCATAAGTTCCTAATTTCAACAATACCCCAGCTAACAAAACAGAGATGGGTGTAGACGCTTCGACGTGGGCATCTGGTAGCCAAGTATGGAAAGGAACTAGGGGAATTTTCACCCCAAAACCGACTAAAATTCCTCCTAGTAGTAACAGTTGAGTTCCTAAAGATAAACTCTCAAGATTCAAGGTTGCTAGTCCAAAACTGGGAGAACCACTCAACCAAACCATGCCCAGGAAACTGGCTAAAATAACGATGCCTGAAAAAGCTGTATAAATGAGAAATTTCGTGGCCGCATAACCCCGTTTTGCACCGCCCCAAATGGCAATTAGCAAATATAGGGGAATTAATTCCAACTCATAAAACAGGAAGAATAATAATAAATCCTGTGCTAAAAATGCTCCTGTTACCCCGGCACTTAATAGCAAAATTAAGGAGTAGTAAAATCGCGGGCGTTGTTGGGATTCATCACTACTATAAATAGCAATGCAAGTTAATAATCCATTGAGAATGATCAAGGGTAGGGATAAACCATCTACACCCAAATTGTAGTTTAAACCAATGGCATCTACCCAAGGTAGGGATTCAGCAAACTGTTGAGCAATTTGTCCGGGATTAAACTGACTGGCCAGGAAAATACTCCATACAAAAATAATCACGCTAAAGATTAAAGCTACTAGCCGGGCTATTTTAGCAGTAATACCAGCAGGATAGAAACCAATAAAAGCCGCACCAATTAACGGCAGTAAAATCAAGGTACTGAGCATAGCAGATAGGTGACGGTTGACGGTTGACGGTTGACGGTTGGTTGACTGTTCCCTGTTCCCTCTTTCCTAAAAAGGCAATTTATCAAATAACCCCAATGACAAACTGATGAGGAAGCCCAGGATACTAATAACAACTAAGATTGTTAGCATATAGCCTTGGGATTGACCAGAAATGCTGTATTTCAAACTTTGCCCGCCAAAAATTGCCACAAAGCCGACTAAGTTTACCAGACCATCTACCAAAAAGCGATCGCTCCACGCGGATATCCTCGACAACAGCGCCACAGCACTTACAATCGTTAAGCGATAAATGCGGTCTATGTAAAAATCATAGCCTAATAAATCTTGGATAAATCGCCAAACCAAAATTCGGGATCTTGACCAAGCTTTGTGGAGATAAATTGTTGCCCCAATAGTGACTCCCGCCACAGTAGAAGTTACTAAAGATCCGACTATATACCAATCCAAACTTTCCCAGCTAGGTAATAAATACCATTGCTGTAGCATTAGGGGTAACAATAGGGTGAGGACGGTTAAAATCACCATCGGTAATGCCATAGGCCAAGACACTTCCGGGGCGCGGCGGGTTTTGGGTTGTGGTTCTCCCCAAAAGATTAACCGAAACACCCTCGTTAAATTTAAAGCCGTCAGACCATTCACCAGAATTAACACCACAATTACCCAGGGGCTAATTTTAACTAAGCCGTCAGCCCAAGCCAACATCGCCCAAAAACTGCCCAAAGGTAATAGAGTTACCATCCCCGCCGAACCGACGATAAAAGCTGTAGTGGTGGCTGGCATTCTCGACCACAAACCCCCCATTTCTGTTAAGTCTTGGGTTTGGGTTGTGTAGATAACTGAACCAGAACTCATGAATAATAAGGCTTTGGCAATGGCATGACTCAGGAGTAAAATCAACGCTACTCCACCTTGTTCCAAACCTACTGCTAAAAATACCAATCCCATGTAAGCACTAGTAGAATGGGAAAGCGCTCGTTTAATATCAATTTGAGCTAAGGATACCAAAGTTGCTCCCACTGCGGTCATTATCCCCACTACAACTAAAGTATTCAAGGCAATAGGGGACAAAGATAATATTGGTTGAATTTTGTAGAGGACATAAGCACCTCCAGCCACCACCAAGGAATTTCGCATTACCGAAGCTGGGTTAGGGCCTTCCATTGCCTCATCTAACCATAGATGCAGGGGAAATTGGGCGCACTTACCCGCCGGGCCGGCAATTAAACCTAAACAGAGTAAAGTGGATGTGACTGGGTTTAAATCAGCAGTTTGCGACCATTCATACAAATCAGAAAAGTTTAAACTACCCGCCAAATTAGAAAGAGCAACCACTGCCATTAACAGCAATAAATCGCCTACCCGTTTAGTTAAAAAGGCATCTCGCGCCGCCGTCACTACCAAAGGTTGAGCATACCAAAATCCCACCAGTAAATAAGTAGAAAGAGTCAGCACTTCCAGCAAAGCATAGCTGAGAAATAAAGAATCACTAATTGCTAGACCACTCAGGGCAGCTTCAAAGAATCCCACTAAGCCAAAAAACCGGGCTAAAGACCAATCTTTTTCCATGTAGCCCAGGGCATAAATTTGCGCCAATAGACTTAACCCAGTAATTAAAACTATTGCCCCAACACTGACTACGGAAATTTCTAAAGCAAAAGATAATTGGAAATCCGCAGCTTGAAACCAAGTAATGACTAAATTTTCTTGGTCTCGGTTCCAAATATCTTTAAATACTAAGAGACTATGGACAAAACCTAAAATGGTAGTCAACAAGTTGAGGTAGGCAGCAGGTCTTGGCCCTGTCCGTTGGATAATTCCTAGACCCCAGGGCAAAGTTAAAATTGCGCCTAGTAAGCTATAAAGAGGCACGAACCAACTTGTTAAAAACAGAAACTCATTCATTTAAACTTTCCTTGACAACATAGTCTCGATTCTCTTAAACAGCCTTTAAATAATCATTTGCTCAAAAAACAATATTTTTGAGAAAATCTATCTTTTCTTAACTTTTTTTGCGTTCAAGATGTCTAAGCATCTTTACTTGAGATTAATCTAATGTGCGGCAATTAATATAATTTTACATTTTAGATATTCTGCTAATTTTGGCACAGGACTTTTTATTTTTCTGGTTTTTTAAAATTGTTGTTTGATCTACTAGAGTAAAATTTGCTTAATTTTACTTAGTAGTTCTGAAAATAGCCAACCATGATCAAGATATAGCAAATACTCAAATGGTTAGGAGACAAAAAAATGGTCAAACCAAGATACAAATAGACTTTGGAGGTTATCACCTCTGATCTATCGTCTGTCACATCTCCAGAGTTATTTGCCAATCCATACCATATCTCTCCTCGGCTGATGCTCATAATTAAAGAACTAGCCCAGGATACAAACTATAGTGGTTCTAAATCTCATAAAGAAATTATAAAGCATAAGTGGTGACTCTAGGGATCAGTGAATTTTAATGTCACAAAAGACCCTATGAAGTTTTGTTAAGTTTTTTTAAACTATTTTATTACAAACTATTATAGTAATTTATGTTGCCAGGGATGCCAAGGTTTCATAAGCTTAAATATGGCACTATTTTTTAGCTCAAGATGAGCATCCCCGTCTAAAATTTCCATCCATAGTTCTGATTCGATTAATTTTTGAGGAGTTCTGCGATGCCAATTGCAGTTGGAATGATTGAAACTAAGGGCTTTCCCGCAGTAGTAGAAGCTGCTGATGCCATGGTTAAAGCTGCCCGTGTGACTTTAGTAGGATATGAAAAAATTGGTAGCGCTCGCGTTACAGTTATTGTGAGGGGAGATGTTTCTGAAGTGCAAGCTTCAGTGGCCGCTGGCATTGAAGCAGCCAGAAGAGTTAACGGTGGTGAAGTGGTATCCACTCACATCATTGCTCGTCCCCATGAAAACTTAGAATACGTTCTGCCAATTCGTTATACAGAAGCGGTAGAACAGTTCCGCACCTAGTCTAATTACTGTTTAAACGAAAAACATTAACGGGGCTGCCTACTTGAGTTTAAATCTGGTACAAGTAAAAATTTAATTTAAGGACAAAAACAAATGTCAATTGCAGTAGGAATGGTAGAAACCTTAGGCTTTCCCGCAGTAGTAGAAGCTGCTGATGCTATGGTAAAAGCCGCCCGTGTAACTTTAGTCGGTTATGAAAAAATCGGTAGTGGTCGGGTAACAGTTATCGTGCGTGGTGACGTTTCTGAAGTGCAAGCTTCCGTAGGCGCTGGAGTAGAATCTGTTAAGCGTGTTAATGGTGGACAAGTTCTATCTACTCACATCATTGCTCGTCCTCACGAAAACCTAGAATATGTCCTACCTATTCGTTATACCGAAGATGTAGAACAATTCCGGGAAGGTGTAAACGCAATTCGTCCTTTCGGTAGAAGACCATAATTAATAATGCAAATTGCCAGAGTCCGTGGCACAGTAACTAGCACCCAAAAAGATCCCAGTCTGCGGGGTGTGAAGCTACTAATGTTGCAATTAATAGATGAAGATGGCAATCTCCTGCCAGAGTACGAGGTAGCAGCCGATAATAGTGTAGGGGCAGGAGTAGATGAGTGGGTACTTGTCAGTCGTGGCAGTGCTGCTCGTCAATTGCTGGGCAATGAACAACGACCCTTAGACGCAGCAGTAGTAGCAATCATAGATACAATTCACGTTGAAGATCGTCTCATTTACAGCAAAAAAGACCAATATAGATAGTCAGGGAAGAGGTAATTGGTAATGGGTAATAGGTTGAAACTTAACAATAACCAATGACCAATGACCAATAACCACTGACAAAAAGCTTATTTCAGGAGGAATCTCGCAATGGTAGTCCGCAGCACGGCGGCACCCCCAACCCCGTGGTCAAGGAGTTTAGCAGAACCCAAGATCCATAGCACTGCATTTGTACACTCTTCTTGTAACCTGATTGGTGATGTCAATATAGGTGCAAATGTAATCGTTGCTCCGGGGACTTCGATTAGAGCAGATGAAGGTACACCTTTTTGTGTGAGTGAAAACACGAATATTCAAGATGGTGTAGTTATTCATGGGTTGGAGCAAGGCCGAGTCATTGGCGACGATGGTAAAAAATACTCGGTATGGATTGGCAAAAGTGCTTCCATTACCCACATGGCGCTGATTCATGGACCTGCTTACGTTGGTGATAGTTGTTTTATTGGCTTTCGTTCTACGATATTTAATGCCAGGGTGGGTGCAGGTTGCATTGTGATGATGCACGCCTTAATTCAAGATGTAGAAATACCACCGGGTAAATACGTAGCGTCTGGATCAATAATTACTACCCAGCAGCAAGCGGATAGATTGCCAGATGTACAAGTACAAGATCAAGAATTTGCTCACCATGTAGTGGGGATTAATCAGGCTTTACGTGCTGGTTATCACTGTGCTGCGGATAGCAAGTGTATTGCACCCATTCGGGATGAACTTAATCTTTCTGGGGACAAATCTTATACAATCATTGAAGTTGAAGAGTTAGAAAGGAGCAGTGACGTGGCGAGCTATAGCTTGGGTGCAGAAACAGTAGATCAATTACGTTATCTACTAGAGCAAGGATTTAAAATTGGTACAGAACACGTAGACCAAAGACGTTTTCGTACAGGTTCTTGGCAAAGTTGCCAGGCAATTGAAACCAGGTCTTTAGGTGAAGCTGTTTCGGCTTTAGAATCTTGTTTGAGAGATCATAGTGGCGAGTATGTGCGTCTATTTGGGATTGATAACAACAGAAGACGAGTATTAGAAACAATTATTCAACGTCCTGATGGTGTAGTTGCTGGTACATCTAGTTTTAAAGCACCTACAGCTACATCTACCGCCAGCTATAATGGCAATGGTAACGGCAATGGTGTAGGCAGTTCTAAACTGAGTGCGGAAACTGTAGATCAAATCCGCCAACTGTTAGCAAACGGTTACAAAATTGGTACAGAACACGTAGATGAGCGCCGTTTCCGTACAGGTTCTTGGAATAGCTGTCAACCCATTGAATCTAATTCAGCTAATGCAGTGGTGTCTGCATTGGAAGATTGTATAGAGACACATCAAGGTGAGTATGTGCGTTTAATTGGCATTGATACTAAAGCTAAACGCCGTGTATTGGAAACAATTATCCAAAGACCAAACGGACAAGTAGTGTCTTCTGGTAGCACAAAATCATTTAGCAGTAAAAGTTCTGCGACGGCAACCGCAACAACGACAGTTAGTAGTGGCCGTTTAACGGCGGAAACAGTAGACCAGTTGCGCCAACTGTTGTCTAGTGGGGCAAAAATTGCAGTTGAACACGTAGATCAACGCCGTTTCCGTACAGGTACTTGGTCTGTTGCAGGTCAAATTCAAGCCACATCAGACAGAGAGGCGATCGCCGCATTAGAAGGATATGTCTCCGAATATCCCGGCGAATATGTGCGTCTAGTTGGGACTGACCCCAAAGCAAAACGCCGCGTATTAGAAGCAATTATCCAACGTCCATAGAGGCGGGGGAGCAGGGGAGTAGAAGAGAAATTTTCTTCCTTCTTCTTCTTTCTCACCCCTACACTTCTGTACGGGCGAAGCATTCCCGCGATTAATTATTGGTTTGTTGTACAAACTATCTTGGGAATGCTTCGCCCCTACTCCTGATAAATCGTCTATTTCCGGCTTCCGAGGTAATAAATTCCATGTCTGTATCGCTGCTACGCCTGGGCGATAGATTTGATTCCCATATAGATGGTGATGTGATGATTCATCCCAGTGCAGTAATAGCTCCTGGGGTAATTTTGCAAGCAGCTACCAATAGTAAAATTGTCATTGGTGCTGGTGTCTGCCTGGGTATGGGGTCAATTCTCCAAGTAAGTGAGGGTATTCTAGAAATAGAAGCAGGAGCTAACCTGGGAGCCGGTTTCTTGATGGTTGGTGAAGGTAAAATAGGGACTAATGCTTGTATTGGTGCAGCTACAACGGTTTTTAACTGTTCCGTAGCACGAGGGCAAGTTATTCCTCCTGGTTCAATTTTGGGAGATGGTAGTCGGCAAGTTGCTGAACTTTCAACTCAAGAAGTACAATTGATTGATAATCCAATAGAGCAACCAGAAGCACCAGAGGCAAAATCGGCATCTCATGATTCTGAACCAGAGGAACGAGAAAAACAGGAACAAGAAAAACAGGAACAAGTTACTGCCTCAACTCAAGTCTCAGTGGCGGCGTTTATAGAGTTTAAGCACCAATCTACGCCCGTATCTCCACCTTCACCTATACCCAAGAGCCAGTCTCCTCCCAGTTCAGAACCGGCTGTGATTGGTGATTCGACATCTAAAGAAACTATACTCCCAGAATCTCAAGAAACTAGCACTCAAGATCTACAACCAAGTGAGTCTGATACTGACACTCACAATATTTTTGGTACACAAATTTATGGACAAGGTAGCATAAATAGGCTGCTAACTACTTTGTTTCCCCATAGACAATCTTTGGGCAACCAAAACTCTGACAATTCTTCAGGTTAAGTGTTAAGTATTAAGTATGGAGCGCAGTGTGGCATCAGCCGTAGTGTGAACTTGAGTCTATATTGAAATATTAGTTTCCATTACCTGTTTCATTGAAGACCCTATACTAACCTTATCCTGGAAAATCTTAGATGGACACTTATAATCAAAACGCTTTGAGTACCATTCATGCACCTCGTCGCCGTGATAGCCTCAAAGATACTGCTTTGGGTTTAGTTTCAACCCTGAGTTTTCCCGCTATAGTTGGCACGGCTGACATGATGTTAAAGTCGGCTGGAGTCCACTTAGTTGGCTATGAAAAAATTGGTAGTGGTCACTGTACTGCTATTGTTAGAGGTGGTATTGCTGATGTGCGCTTGGCGGTCGAAGCTGGTGTACAAACGGCTGAACAGTTTGGACAATTAGTTTCTAGTTTGGTCATTCCCCGTCCTTATCCTAATTTAGATATAGTTCTACCTATTAACCGTTTTTCTCAGATGATGTCAGACGGTCAGTATAGTCGTTTGAGTAATCAAGCCATTGGCTTAGTTGAAACTCGCGGATTTCCAGCTATGGTGGGTGCTTGTGATGCCATGCTTAAAGCTGCTGATGTGCAATTAGCATCTTATGAAAAGATTGGCGCTGGTTTGTGTACAGCAATTATTCGCGGTACGGTGGCTAATGTGGCGGTAGCTGTGGAAGCAGGGATGTTTGAAGCTGAACGCATTGGTGAGTTAAATGCAGTGATGGTAATTCCTCGGCCTTTAGATGAGTTGGAACAAACTTTGCCTGTGGCTAGTTGCTGGTTGGAAGAACGCGAACCAATTAATATACCTATTAATATTAAAGATAAAATAACTGATGTGGAAGCGGTAGAGTTGCCTGATTTGGCAAAATTGCCTGTGAGAGTGAAGGAAGAACTTTGGAATGATGAATAATACTGGTCATTGGTACAATCGTTAGTTTAAACGGGAAAAATATAATCAAATATAGTCAAATATTTCCGTAGTATTTCAGGAGAAAACCTATGTCTTTTACAGTGAAAGAATTGGAAGAAATACAGATAGCATATCCCGACTATCGCATGGAATTAGTAGATGGGAGTATTGTTATTATGAGTCCGTCAGGTTATGAATCAGAAGAAGTAGGAACTGAGTTTGCGCGAATTTTGGGTAACTGGGTAAGACCTCGTAAACTAGGGCGTGTAGTTGGTTCTAGTGCAGGGTTTAAATTACCAAATTCTGATTTACGTGCGCCTGATGTTTCTTTTGTTTGTGCTGATAGACTCAAAAAATCAACGGAAGATTATGCAGAATTAGTTCCTGATTTAGTAGTTGAAGTAAAGTCTAAAACTGACTCTATAGATAAACTGAGAAAAAAGATTGAAGATTTTATGAATTTAGGTTCAAAAGTGGGGATTTTAATTAATCCTAAAACGAGAACTGTAGAGGTTTATTGCAATGGAGAAATGGTGATTTTTAAAGATGGTGATATTTTAACTCTTCCTGATTTATTACCTGGTTTGGAAGTGGCAATTTCTGAAATTTGGTCGCCTGTTTTTGAGTAGTTTGTACTATAAGTTTTCTTTCCATCATGCCCTACAGTGTACACACAAGTCCTATCCCTGATTTCTCACCAAAATCCTCAAACCCTTATAAAATCTGGATTATGGGTTTTCACACTGCATCAAAAATAAACCTCGTGAAAAATGCCCGAAACCGTTTCTCTATTTAGCTGTAGATGATGAGAATCATACCATAGAAGCTATTAGCCAAAAACGCGGTTTAATGGTTTATCATTGTCTTGCTGATAATGGTATTTTACAGAAGTAAGAAAGCAGGTAAAATTGGCTAAACAACGATTAGATACATTATTAGTAGATTTGGGATTATGTCCCTCCCGTCAGCAAGCACAAAGGTTAATTCAAGCTGGAGAAGTGACCGTCAATCAACATAAGATTGATAAAGTCGGGACTGAGGTAGATATTACCGCCAAAATTCAAATTAAAGAACGTCCTCCTTTTGTGTCCCGTGGTGGGGAAAAACTAGCAAAAGCTTTAAAGTTTTTTGAGATTTCTGTAACTGACAGAATTTGTTTAGACGGGGGAATTTCCACAGGTGGATTTACAGATTGTTTATTACAAGCCGGTGCGAGACAAGTTTATGGTGTGGATGTTGGTTATGGACAAGTTGATTGGAAAATTAGAAATGATGAACGGGTAATTTTAAAAGAACGCACGAATTTACGCCAACTACAACCAGAAGAATTATATGGGGAAAATACCATATTTCCTGATTTAGTAGTTGTGGATGTTTCGTTTATTTCTTTAACTAAAATTTTGCCGGCAGTATGGCGATCAACACAAGCACCGAGAGAGGCTATATTGCTAGTAAAACCACAATTTGAGGTTGGCAAGTCTCGCATAGGTAAAAAAGGCGTTGTCCGCGATCCTGATGACCAAGCTGAGGCAATTTTTAATGTGATGAAAGGGGCGTTAGAGTTAGGATGGAAATATAAGGGTTTAACTTGGTCGCCAATCACAGGACCGGCGGGAAATATTGAATATCTTTTATGGTTGGGAATGGAAAGCGAAATCATACCACCGACTTTAGCCACAATTCAAGAAATTACTAAACAAGTCATGCAGGAGTTTGGGAAAAAATGATGAGTAATCAAGGTTTTAGTCGGTGTTTTGGGTTGGCACTTACTTCGCATCTAATCTCGCTTTTCAAACACCCTCTAAACTGGAAATAGGTATAAAACCAAGAAATATCAAACTATGACACTTGCTAAATCATCCATTACTCAACACTATACAGTTGATATTCAACCGGAAGGACGTTTAACTTTACCCCAAGAAATCCAAGAAATACTTCATTTAGAATCAGGAGATAGATTAATTTTTATTCTAGAAGATAATGGAAAACTCCAATTAGTAAGCCTCAAACAACAAGTTAAAAAATTAAGAGGTTTATTAAAAGATAAATCACCTGATAGAAACTTGGTAGATGAACTCATCCGGGAACGCAGACAGGAGTATTTAAGTGAATAAATCACAGCTTACCGATCAGTTTGTCATACTCTGTGTGTGTTCCAATCCAAAACCAAGAAATGCCGTTTTCGACTTCGACACCCAAAGCACGATAATTTAAACCTGCTCGAACTGACCAATATTTGTTACCTAGCTTTTTAAAATGTAACGATGGATGAGATGGATCAGCCTTGAGCAACTCATAGCATTGATCAGCCGTTTTATGTACACTTTCAGGGAGGGCATTATAATATTTCCAGAATCGTTGTGTTGTATAATGCATCAGATTTCGCGGCTATGCCCTGCTTGAAACTCAGCGATCGCTTCTGCCGCTAATGCTTCCAACTTACCATCTGCAATATCACGTTCTATCTGCTCATCCCAAAGTTCATAATCTAGGTTTAAAAACCATTGTCTCAGTTTCTCAAAATCATGAGATGGAAGTGAGAGAATTGCAGTTTCAATTTGTTCAAGCTGTGACATAAATAGTTTTTACCTCTTTATTCTTGAGAAAATTATAGCTTTATTTTGTCCTAGAGTTCTGAATTGATTTAGTGATAGCATACAGCGCTCCCTAGGAATCGCTTTATCGAGTGTGTTTTCAATATAGCGGAGTTTACGGCGGTCTGTCAGGTTTTCCCAAGAGCGAGTTTGAGAGCTTTGTTTGCGTTTGGGTTTGGTCAGTGTTTTAGTAGCCATTATGTACTCAACTCTGATTGCCTTAGAATTAAGCTAACAAGGCTTTGTATGAGTTGACATTTTTACAAGACCATAAATTAGGTAGTTTACAAAATAGTTTAAATCAAATTCGGGAACAAATTAACCAACTTAGTTTACCAGAACTTCAAAAACAAATTGCTCAATTAGTCCAAAGTCAACAGCAATTATTACCACCTGGGGAAATTGTCAGAGAAACAGAATTAGCTAAACAATTAAAAAAATGGTTTGAAGCACTGGGTTATAAATTTGAAGCTTACAAAGTCTTAGAAAAAGATTATTTTGAATGGATTATTAACATTCCCGGACGACGACGATATGACAGGATTTTTATTCGCGGTGTAGAATCAGAAGCAAGTATTAATCATGTAAATGCAGTAAAAAAAGCCGTAGAAACTCACAAAACTGATGAAGGTTGGATTATCGCACCGGGTCGAGTTAGTAAAGCAGCTAGAAAGATGTGAAACGGTGAAACTGTGGGATGTCCAGTCTGGGGTCTGTGTGGCTACCTTTGACCATAGGTTATATGCAGGGTTGAAGATTCAGGGGGTGAAGGGGTTAAGCCGGGCGGAAATATTAACTTTGAAGGCGTTGGGGGCTGTGGAATAGGGGGTTTTATATTTTTTGATCATAAATTGGGTAGGGGTTTAGCACAATGCTAAACCCTGATCTAAATTAAAGATAATTAGGGTTTGCTGAATAAAGCTATAACCGTTTATTAATACGGGTTTTGCGGATTTTAAGAACAAGTAAGTGCAAGGTTTTGGCAAATGGAGTCTCAAAACAGTTGCATTTTTCCTTGTCGGGTCGAATATGAGAAATTGAGGATATCCAGATAGTTGAAACTGTTCCCTGCGATGCCCTGAGCGTGTCGAAGGGTCGAAGTGTCGAAGTGTTCCCTCTCCTCACAGACAACTTTTTCAGCAAACCCTAATCAAAGATCGTAAATTAAACATTCCAAAGCATCTGGATACATTTCGCAGTAGTCTTCTAAGGCTGTTTTGCGGTGTTTTGCTTGTTTTTGATGGGCTTTTTCGGCTTGTAATTCTTCGACAATATCCCAAGCTACTGCACAATTAGAGGAATTATTGCCATTTTCTTCGCAAGTTGTTCGCGCTTCTGTAATAGCTTCAAGAATTGCTTCTTCAATGGGTTTTTTACCATTGATAACTTCGTTTAGGGATACCATGATAATGTTACCTTTGTTAAGGAAAATAAAGGTTAATTAGGAACTTTAATTAGAGGTAATGAAGAGAATTAGTCAGAGTTGATAAACTCTTTTTCAGAGTAACAATTCAAATAATTATTTTTAGTTAGTTTATATACCTTTTGATTCTATGATGATATAACCCTGACGTGATACGTTAGGAATTAGTTACCTTACACACACCCCAGGGAATAAATTCCCTGTCTCATAGCTTAAGTCCACTAAAGTGTTTAGTCATCTTTAGATGACTTTTGCTATTAGCAAGGAACTTGAGTTCCCTGGGAGATAGTGATTTTGTTTTAATTTGACCCAATGAGTTTTTGCTTTACCCCTATAGCTACATTAATTTCAAAACTCACCAAAATTACCGCCTAATTCTTGCTGTAAGCGATACAAAATAGTATTTTTATCAACTTGTGACAAAATTTCCTGAATGACGGTGTTAGCGCCCAATTGTCCCCAAGTACAGCCTTTTTCTAGATATAACTGGGCGGCTTTACCGACTGTATAAGCACCATAACCGGCAATTCCACCTTGGGCGATCGCACTGCCAGCAAAAGTAGTAATATTAAAAGGATTATCACCACTAGTTATGGCTGCGGTACTTTTACCTAAACCTAATATAAAACTACTGCCAATTTCGCCTAACAATAAACCACCGGAACTGAATAAAATTGTTTTTAATAATTTACTGGCTTCATAGCTTGTCATTGGTAAACCATACAATTTAGCTAACGCCCGAATTAAGGCTAAATCGGTAATTAAACCACCAATCATATCTAAAAAAGCAATGGGATTTAAACCAATAGCGAGCGCTTTATATTTGCTAAATTGCCAAATAATATCTTCCGCTTCTTTTTCCCGGATATCAACGGTTTTTTGGGCGATATTTTGCTCCGATTCTCTGGCTTGAATGAGTGCATTTAAAGCTAAAATAGATCGTCCTTCTCTATTTAAGATATTCAATATTGTTTGCTTTAATTCCTCTACCTGGGGCGGAGGTGTTTCCCATTCATAATTAATAGTTCCATCGGCATATTCTACCCTAACTTCCATTGGTGAAGGTTCAGCCGATATCATGACAATTTCATCTGGTAATAAGGGCTTATTTTGTAAATTTCCCGCGCCTAATTGTTGGAGATTTTGATAAATTGCATTTCTGTCTGTATCTGGATATAAATCAATTTTATTAAATACTAAAATTAATGGCTTTTGCGCTTGACGTAATTCCAATAAACCTTGATATTCGGTTCTCGTAATATCTCCAGAAACTACAAATAAGATTAAATCAGCTTGACGCGCCACATCTCGCGCCATTTGCCCCCGTGAATCGCCTTCAATTTCATCTAAACCGGGCGTATCAATTAATTCAACTAATACCTTATCTCCTGGTTTCCAACGTACAGAACGCGGCCATTTAGTTACACCATTTAAAGGCCCTGTTTGCAGAATTTTTTCCCCTAAAAGTGAATTTAATACTGCTGATTTACCACGACTTACTAAACCAAAAGCGGCAATTCTAATGACATTGGCATCTAATTTACTGAGTGTGGCATTTAAAGCTTCTATTTCTGGTTTGAGTAAACCTGCTAATTGTGGATTTGCGGCTAGTTGTCCAGATTTACGAAGATACCCATACCAAGATAATGCTTGTCTAAGACTAGCACGGGCGCGGTTTAAATGTGTTTCTTGTAGGTTACGGTTACTCACAGGGGGTAGGGAATAGGTGACAGTTGACAGAGAATAGGGAGTTAACGATCAAAAATTACTCTTCCTTAAAGCTTTTTCATAAGTATCTCGATGGGTACAAGGCTGCATGATATCTGTAAAATCTGGTAATGAAACTACATAAAATTTATTGTCCCAAATATGCTTCTAAAACTTTGGTATTATTTTGGATTTCTGTAGGTGTACCCACAGCTAAGTTTTTGCCTTCAGCTAATACCCAAACTCTATCACATAAGGACATAACTACATCCATATTATGTTCAATAATCAAAAATGTCATGCCGTCGTTACGATTCCAAGATAAAATACGACTACAGATGTCATCAATTAACCGAGGATTGACACCAGCGGCTGGTTCATCTAGTAATATTAACTTAGGATTAGTCATCAACGCCCGACCAATTTCTAAAAGCTTTCGTTGTCCTCCAGATAACCCACCGGCATAGTCAGAAGCTTTTTTTTCTAAACCTACGGATTCTAATAAAAACATTGCCTGTTCTTTTAATTGCTTTTCTTCTTTAGCTACAATATGGGGTTGAAATTGTACTTGCCAAAAGTTTTCACCAGTTTGTTTTTGTGCCGCTAGTAACATATTGTCTAATACTGATAACCGCGATAACGCCCGTGCAACTTGAAAAGTTCTGACTAATCCCTGTTGGGCAATTTGATATGGTTGTAATTGATGAATGGGTTCACCATCAAAAATAACTCTGCCTTTATCGGGACGGATAAAATTAGAAAGTAGATTAAATAAAGTAGTTTTACCAGCACCATTGGGACCAATTAAGCCAGTAATACTACCTTTGACAACTTCAATATTAGCTTCTTGTACTGCTTTAATTCCGCCAAAATTTTTACAAAGTCCAGTGGCAGCTAGTAGGGGTAATTGGAGTGATTCAATATTATTTACCATAATGATTTTAGGCTCAACGTATTTTTAATGATTGTCATGAATTGATTTAGACCAATTTTCTATGAAGATGCACATAATCTGATTCCCCTGTAGTCTCCTCTTGCTAAGGGCTACGGTGATTATTTAGCCCCCTAAATCCCCCAAGTTTAGGGGACTTTGAAATTCTTATTCCCCCAGAATTGGGGGTTAGGGGGCATCAAAACCCTATTAAGCCACTTGATTAAACTTCTGTGTACACCGTAGTTGCTAAGGGGGGACGACGAAGCCGGGGAGTAAATTATATGCAACTTTACAAAGAAATGGTATTAGACAAGATACCCAATATTTTTTGGATATCTTTAATATAATATTCACTGAAATCAATATACACTATCTGATTTTGTAGTTTCAAAAACTTCCACATATTTCCTGTTGTCACAATACCATAAATAACATCTATATCATTCCCTTCCTTCTGATTAAATAATTGTGCTGCAATCATTTCGGCGACACATTGGCCTAATCCCACTTTAATATTTTCATTTTTGGCTTCAACTATAGTGACAATAGGAGAAGTAATAAACAGTTGTTCTGGTGATTTACTAATGATAAAGTCACAAACCCCATTTAAACCCTGTTCTGGTTCAACATTAAAATCAACACCTGAGAATAAACTAATTTCTTCACTAAAAAGATTTTTAATTTCAATTAAAACTGGAGCAATGATCATTTCTGAACGAGCTTTTTCAGTGTTAATTGCTAACGCTAAAGCAATATTAGTTTTCAGGATAGCATCTAAAATTGTGCTAGATTCTCTTTCTGGTGTATCAGTAAATAAATCTACTTTTTCGTTAATAGTTAACCCAAATTTTCTCACTACTTCCTGTAACTTAAAATCACTATAAGCCATTAAAACCACCACCTTTGTTAATACTCCCAATCACCAATCTCCAAACTCTAATTATTTACCCAGGGTAAGTTCTTCCTTTTTCCCTAAAATACCTTGAGGCCGCCAAATCATCAACACCATCAGAAGTAAGCCAATAAACATAATCCGAAAAGCACCGATACGTTCTACATCTAGGGGAACAATTTTCGGTAAAAATTCTCTGGTGAGGGCATCATAAGTAAAGTAAATAACTGCACCTAAGATAGTACCAATGTTATTACCAGAACCGCCTAAAATTACCATAATCCAAGCATCAAAGGTAAGTTGAGGTTGGAAGTTATCGGGGTATATTGCGGCTAGTTGCCAGGCAAAAAACGCTCCAGCAATACCAGCAATACTACCTCCTAAAATTAATGATTGTAGTTTATAGGCAAAGACATTTTTACCTAATGCTTTGGGAACTTCTTCATCTTCACGGATAGATTTTAGCACTCTTCCCCAAGGCGATCGCACTAAAATTTCTAACCGCCAAAAGACAAAAGCCAAAAATAACAATGCCAAGAGCATTAACCCGGCTTTAGGATTATAATTATATAATCCAACTACACCAGAAATATAAATTGCAGCCGATAATAAACCTAAAGCGATTCCCACTATCAACCGAGAAATGAATCCTTGTTTCAGACTTCCATTTCTGCCGATATGACTACGGGCATAAATTTGAGCAGTTCGTACCCAACCCCACAGATAAAATAATGTTATTCCTGTTAATAAAGTGAGAATACCAATCATCAGCAAACGAAAAAATAAATTAGGAGTGCTTGATAGGGGAATTACATAACTTTGCACACCAAAAGATCCCGATATCCACGTATTACCTACAGGTAACTCCTGGTTATTGACTATTAAGCGAATTAATTCACTTGTACCAATAGTCACAATTGATAAATAATCTTCTCGTAAGCGTAGAGTGGCAAAACCAATGACTAAACCCAATATGGCGGCGACAACTCCCCCAATTAATGCTGATAATAATAAGGGTACACCTTTAAAACTTAACAATACAGTTGTATAAGCACCCAAGGTCATAAAAGCAATATGGCCAAAGTTAATTAAACCTGTAAAACCCCATTGTAAATTGAGTCCTAACCCGAATAAGGCAAAGGTTGCGGTAGAAATAGCCAGAAAAATTAGATATTCAATCATAATTGGTCATTGGTTATTGGTCATTAGTTAGGAAAAAGAAAAAACCTTTACCGTTTACCTAACTCTTGTTTCTAAGAGATATACGATTTGCTCTCCTTGGTGCAATAAATTGTAGTGTATCTTGAGGATAGTTGAGATTAGTTGTTAACTTTCTCTGCCCCCTGCCCCTCTGCACCCCTACCAGCCTATGAGCGGGTGTATAATTTTGTTTTTGTGGAGTGAGCGGAAAAATTCCAGTTTTATGATCTCCCAGACCTACGAAAGCTTGATGAGGAAGGTGTTTTATTTCGTTTTAGTTTAGATAATTACTTGATAGGTATAGAAATTAGGGGAGAAATTGTCAAATTCCTGCGTGTCGTGCCGATGGCCGATGTCTAATGCAAAGTCAGCAGAAAAGCCCTATATCCGTTCTTCTATTAAAAACTGTATAAGACAAAGCAGGGATCGCCAAAACCATACATTAAACTTGTGTTTGACAAACACATTATTTGAGATTTCCATAATGGATGCTAAGGTACTTTGGCAACGATACCAGGATTGGTTATATTTCCATCCAGCATTAGGGCTATATCTAGATGTCAGTCGGATGCGGTTCGATGATGCCTTTGTAGCATCATTACAACCTAAGTTTGACAAAGCCTTTGCGGATATGGCAAAACTGGAGAAAGGGGCGATCGCTAATCCCGACGAAAACCGCATGGTAGGACATTATTGGTTGCGGAACCCAGATTTAGCCCCCACCCCCGAACTAACCCAAGAAATAGTTCAAACCTTAGAACAAATTGAAGCTTTTGCCGACCAGGTACACACCGGCGCAATTCATCCCCCCAAAGAAAGCCGCTTCACAGATATTATTTCCATCGGTATTGGTGGTTCAGCCTTGGGTCCTCAATTTGTCGCTGAAGCCCTGTCTCCCGACTTACCCCCCCTACAAATTCACTTTATAGACAATTCCGACCCCACAGGAATTGATCGGGTTCTCGCCCAAATTGGCAATAAACTAGCCACAACTTTGGTATTAGTCATCTCCAAATCTGGCGGCACTCCCGAACCCCGTAACGGCATGATTGAGGTCAAACAAGCCTACACAGCCCAAAATTTAGACTTTGCTAAATATGCAGTGGCCATTACCGGACCAGACAGCAACCTGGATCAAGTCGCCAAATCGGAAAATTGGTTAGCCCGGTTTTCCATGTATGACTGGGTGGGTGGACGTACCTCCGAAATGTCTGCTGTAGGGCTAGTACCTGCCGCATTACAGGGCATTGATGTCCGTGCCATGTTAGATGGTGCAAAAGAAATGGATGATGCCACCCGCGTCCCTAACATCAAAAATAACCCCGCCGCTTTATTAGCCCTGGCTTGGTATTACTCCGGTAATGGCAAAGGTGAAAAAGACATGGTTGTACTTCCCTACAAAGACAGCTTGTTGTTATTTAGCCGCTATTTGCAACAACTGGTCATGGAATCTTTGGGTAAAGAAAAAGATTTAGACGGCAAAACTGTATTTCAAGGTATTGCCGTTTATGGTAACAAAGGTTCAACCGATCAACATGCTTATGTGCAACAGTTGCGCGAAGGTGTACCCAATTTCTTTGCAACTTTAATTGAAGTTTTGGAAGATAGACAAGGAAAATCCTCAGAAGTTGATCCTGGAGTGACTTCCGGTGATTATCTTTCCGGTTTCTTATTAGGAACTCGTCAAGCATTGTATGAGAATAACCGCGATTCCATTACAGTCACCATTCCTCAAGTTAATGCTCGCACAGTTGGTGCGTTAATTGCCCTGTATGAAAGGGCTGTCGGTTTATATGCCAGTTTAGTAAATATCAATGCCTATCACCAACCAGGTGTGGAAGCTGGTAAAAAAGCTGCGGCTGCAATTCTCGATTTACAAAAACGAGTTTTAGAAGTTCTAAAAAAAGCTAATAAAGCACTTTCAATTAGTGAAATTGCCGATCAAGCTGGGGCTTCTGAACAAGTCGAAGCAATTTACAAAATCTTGCGTCATCTTCATGCTAATAATCGCGGTGTGGTCTTCACAGGAGATTTAGCAAAACCAGGAAGTTTAACTGTTTCTCTCGGTTAATAATATTCTCTTCCTGAATTAATTAGATCCTATAGGATTCTCGATTTCCTGATGAAATCGGGGATCTTATTTTTATGGAAAAATTTAAGTTAAATTCCACATTCCGCACTTTAAACTCAGATTACCGAAGCAGGTGCTATTGCTTGTCACCAAAAGATATTAGATGATTTTCCAGATAAGTTTTGGAAATACTACCGGAAATTATTAGCTTACGGAGATTCTTCGCATCAGGAGCAAGCTGACGAACTTAAATCGGAATTTTGGACGCTTTTTTCGACAGAAAGTGGTTATAAACAGTTGGATGAGCGAAAACGATTAAACCTACTTAAAATTTCCGAGTTACTTTTAGTATTAGAGCATCCTGAATTACTTTTGCACAATAATTCAGGTTGGGAATATTCCCTCTTTAGAGTCTATATATTTGCGAAAAATCTGTTTTCAATCTCTTTGGTTGCTTATGAATTCTGTAATAACTCTTTCCCCGAAGTACTGAGGGGATACGAATATATTTTTATTTATCAAATTCCTGACAAAATTTACATAATCTTGTTATACATATAGCAGGCATCAAGTGATTATCACAAGTATCGCGTTGATCATGGCATTTTCTTTTACCATGAGACAGGTAGTTATAAAATAAGGGCAGATGAATACTTTAGATGCCATAGCTATATCTTAGGCTAATTGTTACTCAATTTTTAACAAATATATCTTCATCATGGATAACTCTACTGCGATCACATCGAGTCTTAATAGGACTGGAAATACTAGACTTCAGCCTTCAACTGGTACAATTTTTACTACCTTTGAGGAAACTCCTGATACTGGAGATGTGAGACAAATACTAGAAATACTCAAACGCCGATCACTATTTATTGTCGGCATCTCTGTAGCTATCAATGGTGCTGTTATCTATTCAACGCTTAACCAAGAAGCCGTATATCAAGGTAATTTTCAGATATTAGTAGAATCTGTCAATGAAGATAGCAGCTTGGGCAAGGTAAGTTTATTAGATTCTAATATCGCTAAACCCAGTTTAGATTACGAAAGTCAAATTCAGGTTCTCAAAAGCCCAGAACTGCTTAATAGTGTGATTAAAAAGCTAAAAAAATCATATCCAGACATTACTTACGATTCTCTAATGCAAGATTTAACGATACGTCGCTTTGGCACAACTAAGATAATTGATGTCAGCTATAAAAGCAATGATCAAAGAAAAATCAAAGTTGTATTAGATACTATTTCTAAATTCTATTTAAACTACAGCCTAGACAAACGACAGACGAAGTTGCGTCAGGGTATGCAGTTTACTGAAAAACAATTGCCTGAGATTCAAAATCGGGTAACACATTTGCAAAAAGAAATGCAAATATTTCGCCAAACATATAATTTTATTGATCCAGAAAACCAGTCTACAATAATTTCTCAGCAAATTCAAGCTCTGACACAACAGCGACTAACCATCAATCAACAGTTAGCTGCGGCCAAAGCTAATTATCTGAATTTACAAAGAAAAGATGAACAATTAGCAATTATTAATAATGCTCCTAGTTATCAAGAATTAATTTCTCAACAACGCCAATTAGATACACAGATATCTGGAGAATTAGCTAGATTTCAATTTGAAAATCCAGTTATTCAAACCTTAAAGGAAAAAAGAGATAACCTCTTACCTATTATTGAAAATGAAGCTAAACGAGTTTTAACTATTAAGATAGCTGAAGCTACGATGATGCTACAAAGAATAGAAGCTGAGAGTCAACAACTGGCACAATCAGAACAACAAATGCAAATAAAATTAGAGCAATTGCCAGTTTTATCTCGACAATACACTGAGATTCAACGGAATTTACAATTAGCCAATGAAAGTTTAAATCGCTTTTTGGCTAACCGTGAACAACTACAAATAGAAGTAGCACAAACAGAACTACCTTGGGAACTAATTCAAGCACCAACTCAACTAGAATCTCCCATATCACCGAATACACCACGTAGTTTAATATTAGGACTTCTAGCTAGTTCTTTAATAGGTATTGGTGCGGCATTGCTACTAGAAAAGATGGATCATACTTATCAAACTGTAGACAGTATTAAAGAGAAAATTAAACTACCTTTATTAGCAACTCTTCCCTTTGATAAAAACTTATCTCATCATCCAGGCAAACCAATTATCAATAGGATAAATGAACAAGAAATAGTATCTGAAGATACGTCTTATGGTATTGGGAGATTTGCGAATATGTTTAGTAGTAAATCCTCAAAGCGAAGATATTACGGTCAAGGGGCATTTTGGGAATCTTTGCAAGTGTTGTATGGCAATATGCAACTTCTCAATACAGATCGGCCAATTCGTTCTTTAATTATTTCTTCAGCCATGTCTGGAGATGGTAAAAGTACGGTAGCCTTTCACTTTGCTCAAATAGCAGCATCTATGGGGAAAAAAGTCCTATTAGTGGATGCTGATTTGCGCTGTTCCCAAGTTCATAAATTAGCAGAATTAAATAATATGTGGGGATTAAGTAATTTAATCTCTGGTAATCTAGATATGGAACAAGTAGTTCAACAAATACCTAAATTTAAGGATTTATTTGTGATTACGGCCGGTCCAATACCGCCAGATCCAGCGCGGTTATTATCATCAGATAAAATGAAGCACCTGATGGAGTCTTTTCATGACAATTTTGATTTAGTGGTTTATGATGTTCCTCCACTGTTGGGATTAGTAGATGTCAGACTTCTAGCACCTTATACGGATGGTTTAATGTTAGTAGTTAGAGTTGGTAAAACAGATAAATCTGCATTAGATCAAGTTAAGGATAATTTGAAAATTGCTCCTATTAATTTACTTGGTTTAGTGATCAATGGGGATAAAACTCATTCATCAACTTATGATTACTACTATAGCCACTATAATCAGGGTGTAACTGCTGTTGAACAGTTTAAATAGAGTTGACTGGAAAGTTTGTTCCAAGTATTCAATAGACATCTCCAGAAATTAAATATGCGTTTCCTCAAACCCTTGTAGAGACGTTCTATGGGTAGGAATTCTCGGGTTTCATTAATTTGTTGCGTTGTGGTCTGGTATCCTGTGTTGTTTCATAAATACTTGACCACTTACGCCTGAATACTGGACACAGCGATAAGTCTGCCAGACTGTAGGCGTTGCGTGTCACCAATATTGCATCCGTCATTTCAAATGTTGCGTCTTTTGCCCTACATAAACAATCATAAGCTGCTTGACGGAATTCCATAAGTTGTGTAAAAACATCCATAGCGGTTATATGAGAATTGGTTGTGCTTTTTTCATTTTCCGCTATGGGGTGTCTGTTCTTACAGGCATCCCTTAATTTTTTTGCAGTCCCTTTCACTAACGATCGCTCTCTTTTAGTCTAAAGTCCAGTTATTAACCTCTTCCTCTTTGGGGGAGGAGGTTAAGGAAAAGAATTAATATGGCCAAGTCCAATCGCGGATTTCTGGCATATCTTCGCCGTGTTTCTGGATATAATGTTTATGTTCAATCAGCTTATATTGTAATTTTTGTTTCACATAAGCAGCTTTAGAACCTAATTTTGGTACACGGTCAATGACATCCATCACTAAATGGAATCTATCTAAATCATTCATCACCACCATATCAAAAGGTGTGGTTGTTGTTCCTTCTTCTTTATAACCACGCACATGAATATTTTGATGATTTGTATGGCGATAGGTAAGACGATGAATTAACCAAGGATAGCCATGAAATGCGAAAATAATCGGTTTATCAGTGGTGAAAATAGTATCAAAATCTTTGTTACTTAAACCGTGAGGATGTTCGCTTTTTGGTTGTAGTGTCATTAAGTCTACAACGTTGACAACACGCACTTTTAAATCTGGGAAATTTTGCCGCAAAATATCCACAGCAGCTAATGTTTCCAAAGTAGGAATATCACCAGCACAAGCCATAACTACATCTGGTTCACCATCTTGATCATTGCTTGCCCATTCCCAAATTCCTAAACCTTTGGTACAGTGTTTAATGGCTGCATCCATGTCCAAATATTGTAATGCTGGCTGTTTACCAGCTACAATCACATTCACATAGTTACGACTTTTTAAACAGTGGTCGGTTACTGATAGCAAGGTGTTAGCGTCAGGGGGAAGATAAACCCGAATGATTTCTGATTTTTTGTTAACTACATGATCAAGAAAACCAGGATCTTGATGAGAAAACCCATTATGATCTTGTCGCCAAACGTGAGAAGTGAGCAAATAATTTAATGATGCTATTGGTCGTCTCCAAGAAATATGTCGGGTTGTTTTTAACCATTTGGCGTGTTGGTTAAACATGGAATCAATGATATGAATAAATGCTTCATAACAAGAGAAAAAACCATGACGACCTGTTAACAAATATCCTTCTAACCATCCTTGACAGTTGGTTTCACTGAGAATTTCCATTACCCGACCATTTGGTGATAAATGGTCATCTTCAGGGAGAGTTTGAGCATCCCAAGTGCGGTTTGTAACTTCTAATACTGGATCAAGTCGGTTTGATGCGGTTTCATCAGGTCCGAAAACTCGGAAGTTCTTACTTTCCAGGTTTTCTTTCATCACATCCCGGAGGAATTTTCCAGTAACTTTGGTTGCTTCGGCGTTGACTGTTCCCGGTTTCGGTACTTCTACTGCATAGTTGCAGAAATCGGGCATTTTTAAATCCCGTAGTAATATACCGCCATTGGCGTGGGGGTTGTCTCCCATGCGTCGTTGGCCTTGGGGTGCGAGTTCTGCAAGTTCAGGGAGAAGTGTACCGTTTGCGTCAAATAGTTCTTCTGGTTTGTAGCTTTTTAACCAATCTTCTAATAGTTGTAGATGTGCTGGTTTACCAGCTATATCACTAAAGGGGACTTGGTGCGATCGCCAATAATCCTCTGTTTTCTTTCCGTCCACTTCTTTGGGTCCAGTCCAACCTTTAGGTGTGCGTAAAATAATCATCGGCCATTGCGGTCGTTCTTTGAAACCATGTACCCGCGCTTCTCGTTGGATACCTTGAATTTCAGGAATAATGGTATCTAATGTTGCTGCCATTTTTTGGTGAATTTCCGCCGGATCAGAACCTTCGACAAAGTAAGGTTTATATCCATAGCCGATAAACAGGCTTTCTAGTTCCTCATGAGGTATCCGTGCTAATACTGTAGGATTGGCAATTTTATAACCATTCAAATGCAAGATGGGTAAAACTGCACCATCAGTTACAGGGTTGATAAATTTGTTAGAATGCCAACTGGTTGCTAAAGCTCCTGTTTCCGCTTCTCCGTCACCGACAACAGCCGCCACTAACAAGTCTGGGTTATCAAATACAGCACCAAAGGCATGAACTAAAGCATAACCGAGTTCTCCCCCTTCATGGATAGAACCGGGGGTTTCTGGGGCGACGTGACTGGGAATACCACCAGGAAAGGAAAATTGCTTAAATAGTTTTTGCATTCCTTCGGCATCTTGGGAGATGTTGGGGTAATACTCGCTATATGTTCCTTCTAAGTAGGTATTAGCCACAAGTCCGGGGCCACCATGTCCTGGTCCAGCGATATAGATGGTACTGAGGTCATATTTTTTAATAACGCGGTTGAGGTGGGCGTAAATTAAGTTCAGTCCGGGTGTTGTTCCCCAATGTCCTAATAAACGGGGTTTAACGTGTTCTTGTTTGAGGGGTTCTTTGAGCAAAGGGTTGTCGAGGAGATATATTTGACCAACGGAGAGATAATTTGCCGCCCGCCAATAGGCGTTGATTTTCTGTAGTTCAGTATCCGATAATGGTTTGGCTGGGGTTGTCGTCGCTAAGGTCATTTTCAACTCCAAAAAGGTATTTGCACCAATCAGGTGTATTGTAGCAATACCAATAGAAAATGAGATATTTGAGATTAGGTAAAAAAGCTAAACAAGTTTTTATAAGGAAAATGCCGAAAACCCTTGAAGGTGCGGCTGACTCAGGAAGCCACACCTGGGCTTTAGACAAGGGATGAAGGCTAGTTGCAGGATTTATCCTGCATTGTGAAGTGTTTGTCAACAGATAGACTAATCCTTGGTTTACCCTTAATATGAGGTAACAAACAGGTAGTTTATGGGTTCTTACCTCTGGGTTTGAGTCTAGGGTTCATAAGTTACTATACTCAAAATGGCTTCACGGGCGAAGCGTTTGGGTTATAACCTATCGGTGAAACCATTGATTTTTTGTCCGAATGCTTCGCCCCTACAACTACACATCTGTGTTTTTATTAATCTTGTCAAAATTCAATTCTCAGCCGTTGTGAGTATAGTAATCAGCAAAAATCAGGGAAATCTGTAATCCAAGGATTAGTAAAATGCTGCTATATTTAAGAATTGAAAATTTCGCTTTGATTGATCATCTGGAATTAGATTTTAGTGCTGGTTTGAATGTGTTAACGGGGGAAACTGGCGCAGGAAAATCAATTATTTTAGATGCTATTGATGCGGTTTTAGGTGGCAAAGTTTCTAGTCGGGTGATTCGTACTGGCACAAATCGGGCTATAGTAGAAGCGACTTTTAGCGTCACTCCACCTCTAGCTGCTTGGTTAAGTGAACAAGAAATTGATTTAACAGATGATAATGCTATAATCATTAGTCGAGAAATTGCCACGACTAGCAGTAATATCCGCAGTAGATCAAGAGTAAATGGAGTGCTAGTAAATCGCCAATTAATGGGAGGATTACGGGATAGTTTAGTAGAAATTACGGCACAAGGGCAAACTGTACAAGTGGGACAATCCGCCCAGGTTCGGGACTGGTTAGATCTATATGGTGGGGATGCTTTGTTAACAAAACGGCAGAATGTGACCGCTGCTTTTATTTTGTATCAACAAGCACATCAAACCCTAGAAAAACGCCGGATATCAGAACGGGAACGGCTACAACAATTAGATTTACTCACCTATCAAGTACAAGAATTAGGTGCTGCTAATCTTGATGATCCTCAAGAAATGGAACAATTAAATCAAGAAAGAGAACGCCTAAATCATGTGGTTGATTTACAACAAATGAGTTATAAAGTTTATCAGGCTTTGTATCAAGATGATCAGGAAACTCGGACTGCGGCTGATCTATTGGCAGATGGGGAGATGATATTAAATCACATGGTGGAGTATGATTCCCAACTACAATCTTTATTAGAATTAGTGCGGGATGCGATGGCGGCAGTGATGGAAGTTGGTAGACAAATTAATACTTATGGGGAAGGTTTGGAAGCAGATCCCCAAAGGTTGGAAGAAGTGGATGAACGCATCCGGGAATTAAAACAAATTTGTCGTAAATATGGACCAACTCTGACGGAAGTGATCGCCTATTATGAAAAAATTCAAAATGAATTAGCTGAATTAAATAATAGTGAACAATCTATCGAAACTTTAGAACAACAAGAACAATTATATTTACAAGAACTCTATCAAATCAGTCAACAATTAAGCCAATTACGGCGGCAAACTGCGGCTAATTTAGAATCGCGGTTATTAGCTGAACTTAAACCTTTGGCAATGGATAAGGTAAAATTTCAAGTAGAAATTGTTCCCATTTCTCCCACCGCTACAGGTGCAGATAAAATTACTTTTATGTTTAGTCCTAATCCTGGTGAACCGATTCAACCATTAACAGAAATCGCTTCTGGTGGCGAAATGAGCCGTTTTTTACTAGCATTAAAAGCTTGTTTTAATCAAGGTAATGAAGTGGGAACAATGGTATTTGATGAAATTGATGTGGGGGTTTCTGGAAGAGTTGCCCAAGCCATAGCGGAAAAATTGCACCAACTTAGTCAAGGACATCAAGTATTATGTGTAACCCATCAACCTCTAGTCGCAGCTATGGCAGATCGTCATTTTCGGGTTGATAAATTAGTAATTAATAAAGCTAGAAATAGTGATGATGAACAGCGTACTGTTGTGAGAGTGACGAGTTTAGATAATTTAACCACTCGCCGTGAGGAATTGGCACAATTAGCTGGTGGTAAATCTGCAAATGAAGCGATCGCTTTTGCCGAATCTTTATTATTACAAGCTGCTAATCATCGAGAAAGAGGAAAATAGGTAAGGGTTGACTGTTGACAGGGAGAGAAATTTATATAGTTCTTTCTCCTCAACTCCTGTACGGGCGAAGCATTCAGAAAACAGTTTTGGACAACAATTGATCATTAGTCGTCCGAATGCTTCGCCCCTAGTACCTTCTTTAATTGGGGAACTAAAGCTTTTAAAGCATTACCACGATGACTAATTGACTTTTTTAAATCTGTGGTCATTTGGGCAAAAGTTAATTGTTTTTCTGGTACATAAAAAACCGGATCATAACCAAAACCGCCATCACCAGAGGGCGCAAATAAAATTTCCCCGTGACAAATTCCCTCAGATTGAATTATTATTTCTCCTTGAGGATTGGCAACTGCGATCGCACACACAAATTTAGCTTGGCGATTTTTTTCATCACCTAATTCTGTTAATAATCTGGTAATCCTTTCTGTGTCAGAACTACCATAACGGGCAGAATACACCCCTGGACTACCATTGAGGGCGTTTACAGCTAAACCTGAATCATCAGCGATCGCCCAATTCCCTGTAAATTTGGCAATTTCAGAAGCTTTTAAACAAGCATTTTCTGCAAAAGTTTCTCCTGTTTCTTCCACATCTAAATTTTCCGGTTTAAGAGTTAATTCCCAACCAGCATCAGCCAAATAAGCTTGCATTTCCCCTAACTTTCCGGGGTTTCCTGTTGCTACTACGAGTAATTTAGTCATTATCTATATTATGTCCGATGTAAAATTGACTGGTTGACGCAAATAATATTTTTTAACTGGTAGTCGTAATTGTAATTTATTTTATAGTTTTCTGTCAACACAACAAAAATAATTGTACAATTCTCATAGAGTTTTATAAAAACTTGATTTATATACTTTAAATGTTAAAGATATTCGCTTTATTGTCGGGTTAAATTCACATTAGCAATGGGCAATAAGTAATAGTTTTACCAATTACCCATTAATGCTTAATTTGATTCTGCCCAAGTTTTCGCCCAAGCTAGAGTTTTTTGAACTTCTTCCAGGGTTGCGGCTTCACAATAAAGACGTAAAACTGGTTCAGTTCCGCTAAATCTAATCATTAACCAACTTTGATCAGCCAGACGGAATTTATAACCATCAATTGTTTGACAACCGATGACTTGTTTACCTGCAATTTTTGTTAAAGGTTTGGCTTGTAATTGTTGTAATAATCGCCCTCTGACTTCCATACTGACTAAAGGTAAATCAATCCGATCATAGCTGGATGAAAAACCAGTTTGTTGTTGTAAATAGTGATAATATTCACCTAAATCTAAACCAGATTCTACCACTGCTTCTAATACATAAAGTGCAGAAAGTAGGGCATCACGTTCGGGAATATGGCTACCATAACCAATACCACCGGATTCTTCACCACCTAACAATACCTGTGTTGCTAACATTCGGTCGGCAATGTATTTATAACCTACAGGTGTTTCATGAACAGAAAGATTATGTAATGCGGCTACACGGGGCATTAAGTCCGATCCGCTTACCGTTTTGACAATTTCGCCCTGAAAGTTACGCCGTATGGTTAAATGGTCAATTAAGATGGGAATTAAAATTTGGGAACTGAGGAAATTAGCATCTTGATCTACGGCGGCAATGCGATCGCAATCGCCATCAAATACTAAACCCACTGTTAAACCTGTTTTATTAGTTTCCCGATGGGTTTTGATCACTGTAAATAGTCGAGAAAGATACTTTGGTAAAGGTTCAGGCGCACCACCTTCAAATAGAGGATCACGTTCGCTATTTATTTCCTTAACTTCTGCCCCTAATAATTTGGCCAAACCTCCAGCCGCTGCCCCGTGCATCACATCTACAAATATGGTTAATTTACCAGCAGCGATGAGTTCTTTAATTTTGTTAATATCAACTTTTGCCGCTAATGCTTGACAATAACTAGGCCAAGGATCAAAGGTATTTTCCTTACCTGGAGTCGTTGCCGGGGCAATTGTTTGTGGTAATAAAGCCTCTATCTCTTGTGTAACTTCCGGTGGCACTGAACCGCCGAAAGCACTTTTAACTTTTAATCCTAAATATGCACCGGGATTATGACTAGCTGTCACCACTAGCGCCCCCAAAGCTTTGCGTTCTTTAGCCGCCCAACTATAAGCCGGAGTTGGGGCGAAACTTTCACTAAACAGAACATCAAAACCAACGGAGGTGACAGCATTAGCTACCACACGGGCAAAATCTTCCGCCATAAATCGGCGATCATAACCGACAATAATTGTCCGGCTACCTACTTCGGAATAGTAAGTATTATATAAAACTTTGGCTGCTACAGTTGCCGCTAAGGCCAGGCGTTCAAAGGTAAATTCCTCACCTATTACACCTCTCCAGCCATCTGTACCAAACTTGATTGGGTTAGTTACAACTGGCATAAAAATATCCTAAATTTCTCTGTTAAGGATTTTATCATTTATATGGGTAATTGTTGGCGGTTGTAGGGGCGAACGGCCGTTCGCCCCTACTCTTCTGTCCCTTTGCGCCCCTGCCCCTTCCCTGTTACTTTTGACTTAATAAAGAAATGGCCATTGGTAAAATCAGATGTTCTTGGACTTGAATTCTCGCGTGCAGTGTTTCTGATGTATCATCTGGTAGTACGGGTACAGCAGCTTGGATTAAAATTTCCCCACTGTCAACTTCTAAAGAAACAAGATGTACTGTACAGCCAGTAATTTTGACTTTAGCTGCTAAAGCTTGTTCTACGGCTTGCACTCCCTTAAAACTTGGTAATAAACTGGGATGAATATTAATCATGCGGTGAGGAAAAGCGTCAATTAGCACTTGTGTGACTAATCGCATCCATCCCGCCATCACTACAAACGCTACATCATAATGTTGTAATGTTTGCACAATTTGATTATCAAACTTTTCTCGATTTTTGTAGTCACGATGATTTAATAGTACAGCTTCCACACCCCATTTTTCAGCCCTAGCTGCGGCCTTAGCTCCTGGATTATTGTAAATTAAAACTTGAATTTGGGCATTAATTTTTCCATCAGCGATCGCTTGGGCAATTACTTCAAAATTACTCCCATTTCCCGAAGCCATAATTCCTAATTTCAACGGCTGAGTTGATGAAACTTGATAACTATGAACATCAGGAGAAATGAGACTAGAAATACTATTTATTAGCGAATCATCAATCATAAACAACGATTATTGGAACAAAATTGAACCTGATGGACATTTAACCGTTTGGGATGCTTTTGTAGAAATTTTAGGAATCCCGGGAGGTTTGCTTGTAGGTTTAATCATTTCACAAATAGCCATGGTAAAACTAGTAATAAGTTGTAGTCCAGGAATTTACTAGCGGTTTTGAGTTGGTTAAAGTTTAGAACAATTGGTGTCATTTAGGTATGTTCTTATGTATTAAGAGTATCTTAGCAGCCACTACAGAGATTGAGTAAAAATATACATAATTTAAGAATTGGGGAGTACAGAGTCCCAAAGATCGGTTAACAAAACAACCTACAGACGAGAATCTCTACCCATGAAACGTTTCCACTAATACCAAACAGCAAACACCCAATACCTAATGGTTATGAAAACCTCTCATTCTACTCACATGAAAGCACTGGATAATGATACAGTTGCGGCTTGGACGTTTCTCACACCAGCCCTAATTTTATTAGCGTTGTTTATAATTTGGCCAATTGTCTATTTGTTTTATCTCAGTTTCACTACTGGCAGTTTCACTTCTAGCGGTATTTATTGGGTAGGTTTAAAAAACTATTGGCGATTATTGCAAAATGCGGATTTTTGGCAAGTTATTTTTAATACTGTTTATTTTACCATCGGTACTCTTGTTCCTAGTTTAATAATTTCTTTAGGACTAGCGGTATTATTAAATCGTTCTATTCCTATCAGGGGAATTTTACGCAGTGCTTATTTTCTTCCCTCTATTGTCTCTGTTGTTGCCGCCGGTTTAGGCTTTCGCTGGTTATTCCAAGATACAGGCCCAGTTAATGGTTTTTTACGTATATATGGTATTGGTAAAGTATCTTGGTTGGCAGATACTTTTTGGGCAATGCCAGTAATTATTTTATTCAGTATTTGGAAACAAATTGGCTTTAATATGGTAGTTTTTTTAGCAGGTTTACAAGCAATTCCTCCTAGTCGTTATGAAGCTGCGGAATTAGATGGGGCTAATGATTGGCAACAATTTTGGCATATTACCTTACCAGGATTAAGATCAACATTAATATTTGCTACAGTTACAACTGTCATTTTTACATTACGCAGTTTTGAATCGGTTTATATTCTCACTGGTGGTGGCCCTTTAAATTCAACTAATTTACTGGTTTACTATACATATCAAGAAGCTTTTGGGCAATTTGATTTTGGTTATGCAGCGGCAGCAGCTACGATACTTTTAGCGGTGACTTTATTGTTAGTTTATTTGCAATTAAAAACTTGGGGAGATGAATAATTAATTAGTGTTTCAAATGTGAGAATAAATATCAAAAGAATAGTTGCAAGCAAAATATTACTTTTAGTTTTTTGTGTTCATACCCAGACCCCCGACTTCAGTAAATTAATTTATCATTTATGGACACAATAAATAAAAGAAGTCGGGGATCTTATTGCTTTATCTGAATTTTGACAATTGATTAATCCCCATTGTATGGAATTAAGGATCTTCTGGAAATACCCATTTAGGTGGTTCTGTCATTTTTTTCCGCAATCTTTCTTCAGCCATTTCTAGCATTTTATCTAGGGAAGTTTCTTCAACAAATTTTGCAGTCGCTTCTCTAAATTCAATGTTAGGACATTTATCACCTAAAATACAGCCGTTAACACAAGCTTCAGCACAGTTAATTTTTTGTTCCACAGTTCATTCCTCTCTCGTTTGGATGTTTGGACTCTGCATCAGAATTTTACTATTATTGGTAATGGGTGATTACCTAATTTTTGTCTTTCATAACAGCAGTTCTCTCCATATTCGGGCGTTCTGAAAAAAAGTCCGGGTTAAGTTGTATAGTATAGGCTAGGAGTTAAATATCTGGCTTTATTCCTACTTCTGATTTTGTATAAGCATGACTAATGTCCGAATTATTGGCTCACACTGGAACTATTGCCGCGATCGCTACTGCTGTTGTCCCCCAACAAGGTAGTGTAGGTATTGTACGGGTTTCTGGTGATCAGGCTATGGCCATCGCTCAAACTCTATTTTATGCCCCAGGGCGACAAGTTTGGTCAAGTCACCGCATTCTTTATGGTTATATCCGCCAACCCCAAACAAAGCAAATTATTGACGAGTCTTTGTTATTAATCATGCAAGCTCCCCGTTCTTTTACCCGTGAAGATGTGGTAGAATTCCATTGTCATGGGGGAATTATGGCGGTGCAACAAGTATTGCAACTATGCTTAGAAAATGGTGCAAGATTAGCCCAACCAGGAGAATTTACATTAAGAGCGTTTTTAAATGGTAGGTTAGATTTAACTCAAGCAGAAAGCATCGCCGATTTAGTAGGAGCAAAATCATCTCAAGCTGCTCAAACAGCTTTAGCTGGGTTACAAGGAAAATTAGCCCATCCGATCCGCAAATTACGGGCTAACTGTTTAGATATTTTGGCAGAAATTGAAGCCAGAATTGATTTTGAGGAAGATCTACCACCTTTAGATCAACAAAGAATTATTGCAGATATTGATCAAGTAACTGCGGAAATCAGTAAATTATTAGCCACAAAAGATAAAGGTGAATTATTACGAACTGGGTTAAAAGTGGCAATTGTGGGGCGGCCAAATGTGGGAAAATCGAGTTTATTAAATGCTTGGAGTCAGAGCGATCGCGCTATTGTCACAGATTTACCAGGAACAACCCGTGATGTGGTAGAATCCCAATTAGTTGTAGGCGGAATTCCTGTCCAAGTCCTAGATACAGCCGGGATTCGGGAAACAGCAGATCAAGTAGAAAAAATTGGTGTCGAGCGATCGCGCCGTACTGCTAGTGCCGCAGATTTGGTATTATTTACTATAGATGCCGCCGCAGGTTGGACACCAGCAGATCAGGAAATTTACGAACAAGTAAAACACCGTCCAGTGATTTTAGTCATTAATAAAATTGACCTAATTTCATTAGCACAACAAGAAAACCTGAAATCCCAAATCGAAAATCCCAAATCCAAAATTGTCACATCCGCCGCCATAAATCAAGGAATTGATAGTTTAGAAACAGCAATTTTAGAAATAATTCAACAGGGAAAAGTTCAAGCTGCTAATATGGATTTAGCCATTAACCAACGACAAGCAGCAGCTTTAACAAAAGCCAAAATAGATTTACAACAAGTGCAAGCCACGATCACCGATAAATTACCCTTAGATTTTTGGACAATTGATTTAAGAGGAGCAATTCAAGCATTAGGACAAATCACCGGCGAAGAAGTCACAGAATCAGTATTAGATCGGATTTTTAGTAGGTTCTGTATCGGTAAATAGACAACTCTCAAACTCTTATTCCTCTATGTTCTCTACTTTAATAAATTACATCATGTTTAATCCTACCTTCTGCACCCTAAACTGTCACACAACGAAAATTGGTGGTTTGCAGATTTGGAATTGGTACACAAACATATTGTTTTCATCGAATCAAATAGTAAATCATCCTATGTTCAACTTAGACAATAACAGGCTTTGTTATTACTGTCACCTGTCACCGTGGCGTAGCACCTGTCACCTACTATTTATTTGAACTCCCTACAAAAAAGCGTTACCCTAAGCGGATAGGACTAAATACAGGAGAATACCGTGACTTCTAGCACTCAAATCCAAGCATTAGACGTACCTACCGCCATATTACAACGTCGTTCCATCAAAACCTTTAAACCAGACCCCATCTCCCCAGAACTACTCAAGCAACTGGTAGAATTAACCGTAGCTGCACCCAGTAGTTTTAACACCCAATCTTGGAGAATAGTGTTAGTTCAAGATGCAACCCAAAAAGAAGCTTTATGCGCTGCTTCTTGGAAACAAAAGCAAATTCTGGAAGCACCTGTTACCTTTGTTTTCGCTGCTGACGCTACTGCGGGAGAAAAAGACTTAACACCTATTTTAGAGCAAGGTGCAGCCACAGGTGCTTGGAATGAAGGAACAGTAAATTACTTTAGAAATGCTATTCCTCAATTTCAACAAGCTTTAGGTGACAAGCGCCGAGAATACGCCATTAAAGATGCCATGATAGCTGCTACAAATTTAGTATTAGCAGCCGAAAGTTTGGGGTTATCTACCTGCTTTATGAATGGTTGGATTGAAGAACAAGTAAAAGCTATAATTGGTGCTGAAAATAATCCAGATATTGGTATTGCTGTATTAGTACCTGTGGGGTATGCAGCCGAACCTCGTTTAAATCCAGGTCGTCTACCATTATCCGCTAATATTTCTGTAGATAGACTAGACAACCCCTATCAAGGTTAATAGACATTAGGTTAAATTCTAGGGATAATTCATGAATTGTCCCTACAAGGGTTTCATGTTCATAAATCGACCAATTTATAGCTGTAACCATTTTTAATTAGGATATTTATTGATCCTTAAAAGTTAATTATAGCAGGTGTTTCACCCCTGTCTCCTGCCTTCCTTATTCTTGCGCCCCAACTTCTCGTAAGATCTTCGCAATGCCCCGATAATGATTCAATTCGGCAATCATTAAAGCCGTATAACCACCTTGATTTTTTAAATTTACATCTGCCCCAGCTTGGAGTAACATTTCCACAGCTTTAGTATAACCTTCAGCAGTCGCGTACATTAACGCAGTGACTCCAGAGGAATTTTGTAAATTCACATTTGCCCCTTTTGCCAATAATAATTTGAATATTTCGGGATAGTTTGTGGCTATAGCTTTCACTAAAGCCGTTTTACCATCATCTGCGAATTGATTAATATTTGCACCATAATCAAGTAAGACTTTCACTGTGTGAAAATGTCCTTTTGATACTGCTAATGTCAGAGCAACTTCGCCCAAATTTTTCTGTTCTGTATCTGCTCCGGCATCTAGTAATACTGCTACTATGTCCCTATATCCTTGAAATGCTGCTATCAGTAAGGGTGTATCTCTGAGATGGTTTTTCATTTCCACATCTGCCCCCCGTTGTAGCAATATTTTCACTACATCAGTATATTCTTCTACAGTCGCTAGGTGTAAAGCTGTTTCTCCTTCTTGATCTTGGTGATTAGTTTCCGCACCTGCATTTAATAAAATATTGATAATTTCAATGTTTCCCGTGGCGGTAGCTGCTAATAATGCTGTTCCACCATCAATATTTTTTAGATTCACATCCGCCCCACATGAGAGCAATGCTTCTACTGTTGCGACATCACCCAAGTCTACAGCAATCATTAATGCTGTTTCGCCTTCGGAATCTTGACTGTTGACAAGATCGTTATTTTGTGATATTAATTTAATAATTTCTGGCTGTTTGTGCTTAACTGCGAGTTTGAAAGCGGTATCACCATCTTTATCAGTAATTCCTCTGTCCGCACCAGCATCTAAAAGTATTTTTACGATTTCAATATTGCCTTTAACTGCTGCTATCATTAATGCTGTACTACCATCTTCATTTATGGCATTAATATTTGCTTCTCTAGAAATTAACAGTTTGACAACATCTATTTGATTAGCACTAGCAGCGAGCATTAATGCTGTTAAACTATATACTTTTCTAGTTAAATTAATATTAGCACCAGCATCTAAGAGCGATCGCAAAACTTCTGTATAACCTAAATTCGCTGCAAACATTAATGCTGTAGTTCCATTCACATCGCTTGCATCTATATTAATGCCTTCACTCAGCAGCGTTAATACTCCTTTGATATCTCCGCTTTTTACAGCCTTGAGCAACAAGGTATCTTTATTTTCTGTCATTTTATTTATATCCTGTTTGGGTAGATGTAACTAATTTCAACTCAAAATTTAGCAAAAAAGGTGGAAGGCAAAGGTCAAGAGCAATACTCTCCTGTGCCTTCTGTTGCGACCAAAGTAAGCAAGAGTTAAAGCCTCACTCGGAAATCTCTGATTTGGTATCCTGTAATCACTTGAAGCCCTGCCTCCTGCCTTCTTCACTTTTGAATGGTTTTAGCACTTTACCAAGAATAACTAACGCCACGCCACACTATCGAAAAATTGCTGAGTCTAAAAAATCAATGTATGCTAAGTTTTATGAAGATTTAATAATTGGCAGTAAACAATATGGTTTTTGAACTCTCTCCAACAATCAAATTTTGGCTGAATTTCGGTCATCCAGTCATCATGTGGGCATTATTAGCACTTTCTTTATATGCCGCATATTTAGGTCTACAAGTACAGCGCACAAGAAATGCTCAAGGAGAAGAAAAGAAAGAACTAATTAAAGGCCGCTACACCATCAAACACCACCAAATAGGTTCTATTATCCTAGCCTTGATGGTAGCAGGTTCAATTGGTGGTATGGCCGTTACCTACATTAATAATGGTAAATTGTTTGTCGGTCCCCATCTTCTCGCCGGACTAGGTATGACGGGTTTAATAGCTTTTTCTGCATCCCTATCTCCCTTTATGCAAAAAGGAGCAAATTGGGCGCGAATGACTCATATACTCTTAAATTTTGCTATTTTAGGACTTTTCTTCTGGCAAGCCCTATCTGGGGTGGAAATTATCCAGAAACTTCTCACTCAAGCATAAATTTCCAAAATCGGATAATTTTGGATTTTGTATTATAGCAGGAGTCAGGAGTTAGGAGTGTCTTACTATATGGCTTTTACGGTAGATTCTGTATCTCATTCAATTGCATACCGCTATATCTCAACTTAATTAAAATAGACATTGCGGGCATCTTGCCCGCTTAAATTCTAAAAATGAAACAACTCACAGTTCACTACTGTCATTTGTTTTCTGCTCCCTATTTTTTCAATTTCTTCTGTGGAAAAGGTATATTGAGAGATTGATGAAAATCTTTTTGCACCTTATGTGTGAGACGACGAGACACTTGACGGACAATTTGATTTAGAATGCGATCGCCTGTAGACTGAATTAAAGAACGTGATAAACGCTGCATAAACCGGGGAAATTGCAACTCTACAACCAAATCTAACTCCCATTCTACCCGTGTCACACCATCTCTATCAGCTATTAAATGTGTTAATGATTTATAGTCTACCTCATACCCAGGAGCTTGGTAATTAGGTACAGGAATAGTCCGAATTTGAAATTGACGCTCTTGGAATTTTAACAACTCTAAACCAATCTTTGGTTCGACATCATAACCAAAAGCACCAAATTTACCTACAGCTAAAGCATAACTATTTGCATCTAAAGCTTCTACCTTCATAGGTTCTGCACAACGACCAAACCATTCACTATGGGTATTAAAATACTTTTCTACCTCCTCCACAGGTGCATACATTTCCATGCAGTCTTGATAATTTCCATAAAATTTCGTTGATTTAAGATTTTCGTCCTTAAAAGCACAGTCATCTACTATTTCCCAAGACTGATATCCACTATTGTTTGTAACCATAAATTTTTGTGTTTTTCTATATTTTCAAGTTTGTCTATATTAATGATTCCCAAATTGGGGAAATTTTTTCGCATCAAAAGCAAATTTTCATCAAAATCTCAATAACTTATCATTAACTTCATACTTGTTAATCCTATTTCCTTCTTGATAACCAATGGTAAATTTAGCTGTAAACCACCTAGCACTCCTCAAAAATAAATATCGAGTATATTATCTTTTATCTCTCATGGTGACAGTCTTGATCATTATCTTACAATACTTGATATTGTAGCTAAACAATGGAATACCGTCATCATCGCAATATTACTGATATTATCAGCTTAACTGAATCAAAAGGTAAGTATTTCTTATTAGTCAACACAAATAATTCAAAGGAGTGGAATTCTGAAAAGCTTTCAACTTAAAGGTGTAGAAAAACTCATTCTTCCTCTGGCCTCACTTTTAGGCTTTGTATATTTGTTTCAGTGGTATGTTTTTGGAGATATATCATCATCCCCCGAACCTATATTTACCAGTAAACAGCCTCCTTTAGTTATGCAAGGTGGAGATCCTTATATTCGAGCCTTAATGCGAACTATATCCGCTAGTGAAGCTAGTGGCAATCGTCCCTACTCCCTCCTCTATGGTGGTGAGCAAATTAATGATCTCAGTCGTCATCCAGAAAAATGTGTTACTATTGTCACAGGTCCAAATACAGGTAACTGTTCCACCGCCGCCGGGCGCTATCAGATTATTAATACCACTTGGTATCAAATTGCTCCTCGTTATCATCCTAAACCCTCATCAATGATGTTTTGGAATAGTTATAGTTTTGAAGCAGAATATCAAGATACTGTGGTTTACCGTTGGTTAAACGATTCCCAATTTTGGGGAACAGATATTTCTAAACTGTTGCGTCAAAAAAAAATAAATGACGTTTTACGGAAACTTTCCCCCACCTGGACGAGTTTAGGATACGGTATAGAAACCAATTCTGTTAGTCGTTCCCTTCCCAAAATTTATCAGCAAATGCTCCAGGAAGAACTACAGAAAAATACCCCAGTCCAAACTATATATTAACAGATTTGACACTCCCCGGTCTAAAGACGCGGGGATTCTACATTCATAGTCAAAACTTGCTCAACCAGGTTTGCACCAAGTAGAGTAGAGGCTTCAACTCCTGTAGCGTTACTTTGGGGATGCCCTCCCC
>OGVQ01000035.1_pt1 | contig 41789 bp, 30 predicted proteins | sample 1575801 | NCBI WGS metagenome assembly OGVQ01 (sample SAMN07581550, study PRJEB24739) | freshwater metagenome | place: Singapore | collected 2015-04 | reverse complement strand
AGTAGAAGGTATCATCCCCAAGACCACCGGACATCCGGTTATTACCTTGACCATCTCTAGCATCAAAGATGTCATTACCATCACTACCAAAAGCGCGATCGCCCTTATTGACAAAGATAGTATCATCGCCGCTACCCAGATCAACGATATTGTTACCAGCAAAGGGAGAAATTGCCCCCAAGACAGTATCAACGGTGTCATTACCTGCGCCAGTAAAGATGGTGTCATAGAAGCCATCAGTGCCACTACTGACAAACAAATCATCTGTACCAGTTGTCCCCGCCACATATTGGGTAGCTTCTGCTATGGACGCAGATAGACCTAAACGGGAATCAAGGGCGAGGGGTTTGTCTAGTTCCAAGACCACCATTTCATTGTTGTCAATTCCTGGAGGACGACCAATGGAGAAGGGATAGTTGTTATCGTTGGCAACTAAAATGGTTTTGCTGTCAATCACTAAGACATCTTCAATGGTTTGGAAAGGCATATTGTAGGTGGTTTTACCATCACCATTGAGATCCTTGGGATCTTGGATATTGAGTAGGTCTGCTACTTCCTCCTTGGAGACAAAGCCGTTGGCATCAATTTTACTGAAGTCAACTTTGAATATCTTCTTGAAAGCGGCTGTACTACCTTGATTATTATCCCGTTCAATAATTAGGAACTCGTTGTTATTGATGGGGGTGAAATCACCAATCGCATTACTGGTACTTGCTAATTGATAGCGTCCTACCAAACCTTGGTAGCTTTCGCTGGCTACATCGAATTTATAAATCCGTAATGACCCAGCAGGATCGCCGACAACAGTTCCTTCCAGGAGAGGATAAAGAGTTTGACGGTCAGGACTAAATGCCATGCCTTCAAAGCCTTGGGAGCGGTTCAAATTGGCTGTTACGAGGTCGCCGTAGTAGGGCTGATTGGGGGCAAAGTATTCCGGTGAATTACTGAAGTAAGGGGTATTTAAATTCCCGTTAGGATTGGCATAGCCTGTACCAGCTAGGTAATCATTAACTAGAACTTGTCGTCCTGTTTTGGGGAAGTCGGTAAAGAAACCATCTACACCCAAATCAATAAACTTACGGAACTCGGCACCGGGGTCGTTTTTGTAAGTATCGGGAAGGAAGAATTCGTCATTTCTTAAAGTGTAGAGGTGAACAATTAAACCGGCTTTGTGGGCATCTTGAATCAGGGTTGTGGGCGTGCCTAAAACCCGATCACCATCACTAATTTGACCATCACCATTGAGATCATCTGGCTGTCCATTATTATCGGCATCTACTGTCAACTGAGGAATAATTCGCTGTTTGTTCGGTCCAATCCCCTTGGCGTAGGTAGCAATTTCTGTTAAACCTGCCGGCGTAGAAATATCCGTATAGGTGCGGTTATCATTACTGACTACAAAATCATAGGGGCGACCTGAACCACCAAACAATTGCACTAGAGGAATATCAATCCCTGCGGTGGGCATGATGGTGTTTTTCAGCGCCTTGAGGTTGGCAACTTCAAAGGATTGAATGAAGATCCGAGATGGGTCGGTAAAGTTCTCAGCCTTAAGAGTGTCTGCTAAGATTTGGCTGGTATTGATACCTTGCTGTTGAAAGAAAGTAGGATGTTTGGTTTCGGGATAGATACCGATTTTGCGACCTGTTTCTAGTTCGACTTGTTTCACCAAATCAATGACTTCTTTCAGAGTAGGTACTTTCAAACCATCTTGATCAAAAGTAGTACCACGCAAAGCAGGAATCCGTTCAATCGCATTCAGTTCCTTAACTTCTGCCAGGGTAAAGTCTTCAGCAAACCAACCGGCGACATTGCGACCATCTAAATTTTTGATTTTCAGGCGATCGGCAAACTTATCACGCAGGTAAACATCCGTGCTTGTATCAGTAGTATTGATAATCGGCTTACCATTGGCATCTCGTTGAATTGTGCCGTCAGTATTGAGAACACCGACCGCTAACATGGGTTCGTGACGGGCAATTAAGAAACCATCTTTTGTTACTACTAAATCCGGTTCAACGAAATCTGCACCTTGAGCGATCGCTAACTTATAGGATGCCAGGGTATGTTCTGGACGTTCACCACTTGCACCCCGGTGACCGATGACGATGGGGGCTTTGCCTGTAAGGGTATCAAATTTAGGCGCGGAAAGTACAGTGGGATTTTGGGGCGATCTGACTTGACTAGCCGTAATTTGATCGCGGACTAAATCACCTGTACCGGGGAAATCAGTAAAGTAACCATCTACACCCAAACTAACGAATTGACGGTACTCTAATTCAGGATTGTTATTGTAATTTGATGCTAGAGAACGGCTTTCATTACGGAAGGTGTAAGGATGAACAACCAAACCCTCTTTGTGGGCATCACTAACTAAGCTAGTGGGTGCTAGGGTAACTTTGTCCGCATCATTAATCACACCATCGTTATTCAGATCGTCAGGTTTACCATCATTGTTATTGTCTACCGTCTTCACCGAAACAATCTGGCGTTTCCAGGGTCCAATACCATCGGCGTAGGTAGCAATTTCCTTCAAACCAGCAGGAGTTAATAAATCTCCATAGGTGCGGGTGTCACCTTTACCGACAAAATCATAGGGACGAGCGTTAACATCTTGATACAACAGTGTACCATCGTTGGCGACATCGTAGGCATCAAGCAATTGTACCAAAGGAAGATTCACACCAGCCGCCGGCATGATGTTGTTATTTAAATCCTTGAGATTGCTGACTTCAAAGGACTGAATGAAAATCCGTTTGGGATCAGTAAATCCTTTGGCTGTGAGGGTGTCAATCAGTTTTTCTTCCAGAGACAAACCCAAATTGTCGTGATAGGTGGGGTGTTTGGTTTCAGGATAAATACCGATTTTCTTACCAGTTTGTACCTCAACCTCTTTCACCAAATCAATAATTTCGCCCAGGGTAGGAACTTGGAGAAGACCGTTGTATAGCTGATCTCGGAAACCTTGAGGCATTACAGCCCGCAGAGTTTTAATTTCTGCCAAGGTAAAGTCAGAAGCAAAGAAACCTTCTTCAGCAACACCGTCTACCAACATCGTCTTTTTCCGACTAGCAAATTCAGCACGACTAGCGACATCAGTAGTATTGATGAGATTTGGTTCATGACGGGCAATTAAGACCCCATCCTTAGTAGATACTAAATCTGGTTTGATGAAGTCTGCACCGCGCAAAATTGCCAGGCGGTAAGCTTCTATTGTATGTTCTGGTAATTCACCACTTGCACCACGATGTCCGATCACAATTGGTGCTTGACCGTTGAGGGTATTTAGTTTAACGGGGTTAGGAGTAGGGAAGGGGGCATCTAGTAATACACCATTGCTATTGAAATGTAGTAGGTAAGTTCCAAATTCATCACCAACCCAAATATCGCCTTTAGCATCAATCACAAAGGACTCTACATCAAAGTCAGCCCCGGTCAGTTCCCGCTTCACCGTATTTTTATTGACAATATCAAAGGGGATTAATTTATTGGGGTCAGACAATTGAATAAAGTTTTGAACCGCTACAGAACCATTACCGTTTTCCGTACCCGCAAAATTGGGGTCAACTTGGTAAAGTCGCAGGAGGAAATCAGCGCTGTTATTTTTTGCGCCAAAACCGTTATCTGCTAAGAACCAAAAGACAGAACCAGCACTATTGGGGGCAAATTGGACACCACTAAAACCTTGCACTGGTTGACCAGGAAAGGGGGTAGTGCGTCCATTGGTAGGATTGGTTACGGCTGCACCCGCAGCAGGACCTGCTGCGAAAGTATCGGCAGGTAAAGAGGCAAAACCTTTGATTGTCACCATATTAGGAGCAATATTTACAGTAGTTGAACTTTGATCATCTTCTTGGGCGTTGTTATTACCTGGCTTAGAATCAAAATCAGCTTGATTTTGGGCGGTAATTTCTGCCCTATTAGTCACAGCCCCACTTTGAGTCACCTTAGCAGTGAGTTTCAGGGTGCGGGTAACATTACCAGCAACTTCTCCCACTTCCCACACACCGGTTTGACTGTTGTAAATTCCCTGTTCCGGTGTTGCAGAGATAAAAGTTAATTGTTGTGGTAATAAATCTGTGACTTTAATGCCGTTAACCAGTAGAGAACCTTTATTAGAGAGGGTTAAGGTAAATGTCACCTCGTCTCCGATGACTGCGTTTGTGACATTTGCCGTTTGACTTAACTCTAAATCAACATTTGGTAGTTCTAAAATCCCTAGTTTCTCAACAGGTGAATTACCAGAAACGTTAAAGTCATTATCATTAATTAATGCCAGGGTGTTGGGTGAAACTAATGCTAAACCTTCTAATTTTTCCACACCTGTATAACCAAGTTGGGCAGCATTGGCAATTAAACTTTTGCTAACTGGGGTAATTTTAGCAGTGGTTAATTCGGCCGGTGTGAGTTGTTCAATAGTTTTACCAGCAGGTAAGGTGAAATTAGCAGGATTATTGATGTTGGTAGCACCCGTTAAATTAATTTGATAAATCAATTTGTTGGAGACATTTGTTCCTAAATCATCTCTTTCCACAACGGCAAATTTACCATTACCCAAGGAAACTGCATCACCTAATTTATCAGTTCTGGCGTTACCGGATGCAGTGATGTTATCCAATAAATAGAGATATTCCCCAGTGACTTGTTTGGAAATAATGTCAAATTCCAAAATTCTCAAATTACGGGAATTTCTGGATGTTGTATCACCAGCATTATCTGGGTTATCAATGGCACTTTGAATAAAAGCGTAAAGTTTACTACCCTCTAAAGCCACAGCTTCAAAACCACGATTATTGCGACGTTGACCATAAACTGCGGGTAATACCTCTGTGCCAAAAGTTCCTGCGGCTGCGTCTGGTTCAGGTGCCGTGGCTGTTCCCTGGGGAATAAAACGGTTAAGCAGTTTACCGTTAACATCAAAGTTATAAATTGCTGGGCGGTATTCATCTACCAGCCAATAATCGCCATTTGGGGCAATAACTATCCCCTCTAAATCAGCCCCCAATGCCTTGTTAGCTATGACTTGACCATCCAAATTAACCGCAATTTCATCTGTATAGGCTGTACCATTTGCCCCTGCTTGCAGGTTGGGAAGTCCAGTTAATGGGGTTGTCCCATCTTTCTCAAATAGTCCTGTTCTCTTGGTGATGGTAATTGCACCTGTTTGTCTGTTAAGCTCAAAACTGACTATTTCTGGTTGAAAATCAGGTAAATAGAATGGTCTGTTAGCACCGGTGGGGTCGCCATTTGGTCCTCTATCAGTGTGAGTGACAAATTGGAGATTACCATTTACCGCAATACCTTGGAAATACAACCCGGAAAAACCACCTAAGAAGATATCTTGACCTTTAATTGTTGTTCCTAATTTGGGGAGGTTGGTAAATTCGTAATTAGTTAGTCGTGGTTGGGGGACAGGGTTACGAGGGTCGTAACTGGTGGTATCTATTTTGAGGACTTGGGGTAAGGTAGCAACAATATTTTCCCAAGGTACTAACTTAAAGTTGCTGCTGATATTCTCGCTATTAACAATGGTGGCGGGGTCATTTGCACCGTCTTGGGTGATAAATACACCATTAGGGAAATTGGGACCCAAGGGCAGATTAATAACATCCGCACCGTCGGATTCTTGAACGCTGTCAATTCCTCCATTGTTCCCAACTGCAAATCTACCTAAAAAGTCGTTGTTGCCTTCACGGGTATATACTGCAAAGGTGTTATCGCCTTGACTGGATGCTAACAGGTAGCCTGTACCGTTTTTACCGTAATAAATGGTTAAGCCTTCAACATCATTGGTGAGGTTTTTGCCTCCCTCAGCTTTGACTTTCTCAATTAATTTACCTGTTGAACCACCATTGGGTTCAGCGTCGAATTTCCAAATCCCTACATCTTCTTGACCAATATATAGGAATCCTGTTTCTTGGTCTGCTACCATGCCTTCTGTTTGAGGTGAAGCACCGGCTGTGGTTGGGGAGGGAATGGTGAAGCTACGAACTACCTCATAACCAATTTTACCGTTGCCCTTGTCTACTAATTTTAATTGAGCGACATCTCCCGTGACACGACGGCTGGTAAAGACGTAGTAATCGTTGGTGACGGGACTGCGGTACAGGGCTAAACCATAAGCACTGCGAGTAGATGCCGAATAAGGGGCGGTGAAAGGTACATTTTGGAAAATTGTGGCAGCATTGCTATCGGTAATATTTTCTAAATAATTACCATTAGCACTGTTGGGGTTAATTTTGAAGATTGCTAACTTGTCGTTATTGCGATCGCTCGCTACAGCAATATCAACTTTCTCACCACCTAATGTAAATCCATATTGTAGGTCAACGTTGTTATAACGAATATCTGGATTACTAGGATTAATGGTTTGCAACAAGTTTCCCGCTAAATCATAGATCCGCAAACCGCCATTTTTGACGCTAGTTACAACTAGGCTTTTGCTAGAATCTGTGGAATTAACATAAATTGCCGGATCATCCGCATCGGCTCTTTGACTAAATGGTAAACTGTCATCATCTAAAAGCGCGGGACGGGTTTCTACAATTGGGGTAGCAGTGGGAACTACATCTGCACTCAAGGTGAGGATTTGCGTAAATTGGGTAGAACCAAAGTTGTTATCACTAACCAAAACAATGGATTGTTTACCATCTGCCAATTTGGGACCAAATGCCAGACCTTCAATATTATCTGTACCTGTGGGATGATTGCCGTCACTATTGGGCAAATTCAGAGAATCAAGGTTTAATAACAGACGTTTTTGAGCAGGTTGGATAGCAGCTAATTGATTAGCATTGAGGCTACTCAAGGAATCAACTGTATTGATGTCTGTTGCCCCTTGGAGGGTAATTTCGTAGATTTTGATTGTGTTTCCTTGTCCAACAGCAAAGGAGCGTTCTAGAGCCAATAAAGTGCCACGATTATCAATTGCTAATAAATCTACCAAACCATTATCAGCCGCAGTTCCACCAATAGGGGCTTTGGCAATAGGATCGGTAACATACAGATATTCTTTTTCTGGTTGTCCTGTCACCAAATTGTATTGAATAATCCGAGAACGGCTGCTGGTGGTAGTTGTAGAAATTGCACCATCTTGAAATAGGGCGCTTTCTGTAGCTGTGAATAGGGTTTTCTGGTCAGGAGTAATGGTTAAGCTTTCAAATGCTAAGTTATTACGCACCCCTGATGTTTGAGTATCACCTGTGTCAACAATATTATTGTTGTTAGTATCTTGAACTACAGGATTAAATTTCTTGGGTACTGATAAAGAACGAATTTCCTGTCCTGTAGTCAGATTAAACTCTTTAATGAAGGGATTGGTGACACGACTTGCACCTAAATCTGGTCTAACTTCTCCTTCTGAGGAGATTAAAACTGTCCCATTGCTGGTTAAAGCAATACCTTCTGGATCTAAGCTATTAGCTGCAAAGGGATTACCATTAATATCCTTGAGTTGGACAACATTGGTAAAAGTTACCGCATTAGTAACAGGGTCAAGAGTGAAGGTATAAAAACGGGCGTTGGATGAGCGATCATCGGAAATGGCATAATAGCGATTATTTACCGCATCGTAAGTTACACCGGACAATCCACCCAACGCAACTTGTTGACCATTTACTGTTCCGGCTGCACCAGGGGGAATAAAGCCAGTATTGAAAATAGTTTGTCCCTTGAATCCAGCGCTAACAGCAGTTTTTCCTGGTTCTGTCCCACCAACTTGCACATCTGCATATACTAAGCGATGGTCAGAACTAGGGAAACCACCAGGAAGACTAGCATTAAAAGTTCCTACTAATGGGAAATTTGTATCAGTATTGCTAGGCCAGTACACTTCTGATTTACTAATTTGCAAGTCAGAGGAGGGAAGTACATAGTCTGTTCGCAGATTTCCCGGTGCAGTATCGGAAAAGTCTGCGGTGTCGAAAGCAGGATTACCTTTATGATTGTTATTTGCCCCACCTTGTAAAGTTGCCTGTTGAGGAGCGCCTAAACTGGTGGGGACAACATTTGTATTGATACTGGGACTTAGTAAGAGTTGGCGAATGGCATTGTTATAACTGTCACCATCTAAGGGGTCAGCATTTTGATCACCCATGATGACAAAGCTTGAACCAGCGGCAAGATTACCCTTTTTACCGCCATCATCATAGATATAATCACCCTTACCTGGGGTAATATAATCTGCCCAAAAGCGGATTTCATCACTATTACGCTTACCGTTGCGGTCTTCAGTTCCGTCAAAGGTAGGTGGTGTGGGGTGACTCAGAAGAACATGAACTGTTTCCCCATTTACTGTAATTGGTACATCCCAATGACTTTTAGAAGATAAGCGAAGAACGTTAATTTCTTCAGGTAAATAAAAACCGTTTAGGTTCTCATTTACTGAAGTTGCAGGATTATCTACAGTTGGGTCATTTGTTAATAAGTTTCCTGGCATATCCTTCCACAAGAAATTTTGGAAGGTGCGGACGTTGGCTGTATCAATAGGATATTTAGAAAGCAACAACATTCCAAACTGACCGGGGAAGTTCCCAAAGCCAAAGGCATCATCACCGTATCCTGTTGTGCCTGGGGTTGTGACTGTTGTACCATTATTATTTAAGTCAAAACCGGAAGCAATCCCAGTATTAGAAGGAGCAATATAAAAGTATGGGTAGTTAACTGGTGTAACCCCATTTTGACTGATTTGTAGATAATTTTGTCTAAAAAGATTTACTGCTGCTGGGGAATAGTCAAATTCATTAATTAGTAACACATCCGGGTTGTTGCGTTGAATAATTTCCGCAACTGTTTTTGCTTGAGCGTTGTTAGGAGTAGATAAATCAGTGACTAACTGACCTTCTGTATTGCGATTCAGGGACGCATTAAATTGGGAAAAGCGGACTGTGGTAAAGGCCATTTTTTATTTCTCAAGTAAATGTAGAGTTGGCTTGAGTAAAGAAAATCTGGTGATAATAAATTCCAGATCATGGCATCAAGATATCAGTCAAAAGTTAAGATATTATTGTCTATTGTTGAGATTTATTTAAGTTCTGATTAAGCTTATTGTATGGGAATTAGGACTTAGGCAAAAAACTCTCAAACTCTTATTCCTCTGTGTTCTCTGTGTCCTCTGCGGTTCGTTATTCCGTAAAAATTCAGGTGAGGCAAAAATATCCCCGACTTCTATGGGCAAGTTATCATTTATGGACACAATCAATAAAAGAAGTCGGGGATCTGGGCATCAACAAGTGCTATAGCTGAATACTTACGTTATTCCGTAACTCGTGGGTAACTAAAGACGTTCCGCAACACCTGGATAATTTATTTCCTGGAAGTCCCTGATTTGGGGTATATTTTAATCATTCTCATCAGGATCTAAATCCTCTTCTGTTAATTCCTGATGTGGTACAGCAGCAATAATGGCATCTATGACTTTACCTACAGGTAATATTTCAATACCAATTTCTGGGAATTTTGTCCCTTTGGGAACTATAGCGCGTTTAAATCCCAGTTTAGCCGCTTCTTTTAATCGTAGTTCCATTTGGGAAACTGATCGCACTTGTCCGCCTAATCCTACTTCCCCAATTAATACTGTACCAGGATCAACTATCCGATCTCGGAAACTAGCAACTATGGCAACGGCAATTCCTAAATCTACTGCTGGTTCTTCTACATTTAATCCCCCCGCAGAAGCAACATAGGAATCTAATTTGGACATAGGAACACCCACACGCTTTTCTAATACTGCGAGTATTTGCACTAAGCGATTATAATCTATGCCTGTACCTGCTCGGCGAGGAGAGGGATAACTGGTAGGGCTAACTAAAGCCTGTAATTCTACTACTATTGGTCTTGTTCCTTCACAAGCAACTACAATCGCTGTACCCGGAGCCGGATCATCACGGTTGCCTAGAAATAATTCAGAAGGATTATCAACTTCCCTTAATCCTTGAGATACCATTTCAAATATACCAATTTCGTGTGTTGCTCCGAAACGGTTTTTTACAGTTCTTAATAGGCGATGGGAGGCAAAGCGATCGCCTTCAAAATACAATACAGTATCAACTAAGTGTTCTAATACTCTCGGTCCGGCAATCGTGCCTTCTTTGGTAACATGACCAACAATTAACATTGTAATATCTTCATGTTTTGCCACCTTCATCAAGGCTGCGGTACATTCCCTGACTTGAGCTACTGAACCCGGCGCTGATGTCAAAGCTGGTAAAAATACGGTTTGAATACTATCTATTACCGCCACATTTGGCTTTAAAGAGTCTATTTCTCGTAATATTTCTTCTAAATCAGTTTCGGGCAATATATATAAATCCGCGCCTATACTGTCAGGATTTATAGGTTGTTCAGGATTTGTTACTAGGGCTTGCGGATCTTGATTTTGATTATCTTCTGTGACGATCAGAGGAGGTTTGGACATTCCCAAGCGAGAAGCACGCAATTTTACTTGTTGTCCAGACTCTTCTCCAGTAATATAGAGGATGCGATATTTTTGTGCTAATTGGTTAGATACCTGTAGTAGTAAAGTAGATTTACCGATACCAGGATCACCACCAATTAACACCATTGAACCGGGAACAACACCACCGCCTAAAACTCGATCTAATTCGCCATAACCGGACTCCCAACGAGCAATTTGGCGATCGCTAATTTGGTCAAAAGTCAGAGATGATCTAGCTTTAGCTGGTTTACCATGAGATTTACTATGACCTCCAGCTTGCCAATTTCCCACCCCACCCCGGCTAGGTATATCCCCCAGAAAAGAGCTAATATTCTGCTCAACTAAAGAATCGTAAGTGTCACAATTTGAACATTTTCCGAACCATTGGGAGAATTCCGCCGCACAATTACTACAGATATAAATGGTTTTTGGCTTTGCCATGCTTAAATTTTAGATAATAATCTTAATTTTTCATTAATTCTTGGAAAAAACTGAAATTTAATAATAGTAATAGTTAGGAGCTTTTTCCAAATCAATTCAGGTAATGATATCTTAATATTATGATATTTAAAATTAATCATGAAAAATTTTAGTTAAGGAGCATGACACAACTTGGAAAGTCATAAAGAAAAAATCCTAGTAGTAGACGACGAAGCCAGTATTCGTCGGATTTTGGAAACACGCCTTTCCATGATTGGCTACGATGTGGTGACAGCAGGAGACGGTGAGGAAGCTTTAGAAATATTTCGCAAAGCTGAACCAGACCTGGTAGTTTTAGATGTAATGATGCCAAAACTCGATGGTTATGGCGTTTGTCAAGAATTACGCAAAGAATCGGATGTCCCCATTATTATGCTCACCGCCCTGGGAGATGTGGCCGATCGCATCACCGGGTTAGAATTGGGTGCTGATGATTATGTTGTTAAACCATTCTCACCCAAAGAACTAGAAGCGCGGATTCGTTCAGTATTGCGACGGGTGGACAAAACTGGTGCCAATGGTATTCCTAGTTCCGGTGTAATTCATGTCAGCACCATCAAGATTGATACAAATAAGCGTCAAGTTTATAAAGGCGATGAGCGGATTCGCTTAACCGGCATGGAATTTAGCTTATTAGAATTGTTAGTCAGTCGTTCAGGTGAAGCTTTTTCCCGTTCAGAAATTCTGCAAGAAGTATGGGGATATACTCCTGAACGCCATGTAGATACTCGCGTTGTGGATGTACATATTTCCCGATTACGGGCAAAATTAGAAGATGATCCCAGCAACCCTGAACTAATTCTCACCGCTAGAGGTACTGGTTATCTTTTCCAACGCATCCTAGAACCGGGAGAAGAATAGGAGGCAGGGAGTAGGGGAGTAGTGGTATGGCTAACGCCACGCTTTGCGAACGGCTACGCTCACCGACTGGGGGCAAAGGGGCAGAGGGGCGAAAGAATTTTACCAAGGACAACTGACAACTGACCAATGACTAAATCAGATCCCAATCGAGTTTTACGGCGTTTACCCTTAGTAGTTGGGGGTTTAGGTGCTGTACTTTTGTTAATGAATCGCTTATTAACATCGGAACTGACAAACTCTCAAGCACGTGGGGATGTGCTGGGGGTGATTTTGTGTGGGGTGTTAATTTTAACTGGTTTAATTTGGCAACAGGTACAACCGCGCACACCTGAGACAGTAGAACTCATTGGGGAAGAGGGATTTTTTCTAGATCCAGAATTGTCAGAAACTGCCAAAAAGGAATTAGCCTGGGCATCGCGGTTATTATTAACAAATACAGTCACGCGATCGCTCATTGTTTACTATCAAGGTAAAGTTTTATTGCGTCGTGGTATTCTGGCTGCTAAATCGGAAGTAGTCCCAGGAACAATTTTAAAAAAAGTATTAGAAACACAAAAGCCAATTTATCTAGTTGCTTTGTATGTTTATCCTGGTAAAATCGAATTTGACTATTTACCAGAGAACACACAAGGTGTAATTTGTCAACCTATTGGTAAAGAAGGAGTTTTAATTTTAGGGGCAAATGCTCCCCGCAGTTACACTAAGCAAGATGAAAACTGGATTGCGGGAATTGCCGATAAATTAGCTGCAACCTTTGGTAATTGGTGATAAAATCCCTGTCTTCATCCTTTAATCCTTGACATCCTGATTCTATGAATTATGCAAATTATTTATTTACTCTTAGTAGCTGTAATGTTTGTGGGGATTATTGGTGCTGTAGTTCCAGCTATACCTGGAAGTAGTTTGATTTTAATATCTATTATTATTTGGGGAATCGTGAGTAATTCCTTCGCAGCTATTAAAATTCCCCTGATTGTGACAATCATTGTTTTACTTCTGAGTACAGGAGTTGATTTCCTTGCTGGTTATATCGGAGCAAAACAAGCCGGTGCTAGTAAGTGGGGACAAATTGGCGCATTTGTGGGTTTGTTACTGGGATTTTTTGGATTACTACCTGCTTTACCTTTTGGTGGCCCGTTGTTAGGAATTTTATTTGGACCATTGTTAGGAGCAATTGTGGGTGAGTTTCTATACCAACGTCAATTATGGCCTGCGGTAAAAGCTGGGATAGGAATTACTGTGGGAACGGTCGTGGGGAATTTGATTCAAGGTGTTTTAGCTATCAGTGCGGTGATAGTATTTTTATTGACAACTTGGTCACAAGTATATGGTGGTTAACTATTCGCCGTAAGTATCTGTATCTCTTCCTTTTCTAACCCATATAATTTATACACTATCTCATCAATCTCTCTTTCTAATTTTGTTGTGTCTGCTTTTAGGTTTTGGCGTTTTATTTCCAGTATTTTATCTACAATTCTTGTAACACACGCATCCTGCGTGTCTGTAGGTTTGGGTATGGGAATTTGTGAAACATATTGAGCAATAAATCTATAAAAATCGCCTCTAATACTGGGACTTATTTGTATATAATACCAGTAAGTTGTTTGACTATTTAGTATGCCTAAAATATATTTATTTGATGTTGGCATTAAATATAGAGTATTCACCAAGTAATAATTATTTGAATCCCAGGAAAATTCAGAATATTTTGCTATGTCAGGATAAACAATTTTAGTTTCTTCAAACTCATTCCAATATTTGCAACTTCTCAACTCCCAAAAGTATTTACCTTGATCATATCGTTTAATTAATTGTTCTCGATATTGATTCAAATATTGATAAATAGCAGGGTAAGTTTGAGAAAATATCTTCTCAGCTTCTTTCTCAGATTTATCACTCCAAGGATGTTTTTTATTTTCCGATGATTCAATCTTGATTAAATACTGTTCAGCAAAATTAACCACCCATCTTTTAACATCCTTACCGCGTAAAAATGGTTTCAAAACCTCCTCAGATGAAGGATGTTCACTAATTAATCTATCTCTCGTTTCTCTATCAACAATAAACGCCTCATTAAACCCGGTTAAAACACCACGATAAAACCTGCCATTAAGATATTCTCCTAATGGTGTTCCTGTTTTTCTTAACTTTTCCAATAACTGTAAAACAGTATTATCTTCTAATTGCCATCCTTGAGGTTTTAAGGCTTTTTGTTCAATGTAAAAACTGTCTGTATTTAAAACTTCGATAAAATTATCAATGGGTTTACCTATTTGCCAATTTAATACTTTTATTTTAGTATCAATATTTTGTTTTGGTGACACGCTAGAAGCGTGTGTTACTTTATCCATCTTTTGTGTTTGTGACACGCTGGAAGCGTGTGTTACAGTGATGATGATGCTAGGATAGGCTATAGCTGTAAATACAGGTGCATCTCCCAAGTTTATTAATTGCTTTAATAGCACCTGAATTAATTAATCCTGAACATCTTAAAAACTGGGTTACAAATTGCTGCTACTGTACCTCATAAACCTCAAAATTGCTGTATGTTTCATCTTTTCTAACTACAGATGGTTTCATTATAAATCATCGTTTTACACTCTCCTCAATTATCTGAATCTCTTCTTCTGTTAATCCATATAATTTATATACTATCTCATCTATCTCTCTTTCTAATTTTGTTGTGTCTGCTCTTGGGTTTTGGCGTTTTATTTCTAGGATTTTATCTACTAATTTGACAATGGGTTGTTGTTGTTCTAAAGATATGTCAGGTATAGGTAGTTTGACTAGATTGTTTTTTAGGACTTTAGCAAAAATTTTACCCTTATTGTCTGACATTTTTTGATGTAAATAATTAAGAGTTTTAGAATTAAGTAGTCCCAAAATATAAAGTAAGGAAAATTGAAAATTGTTCTTAATTTGAACTCCATAAGCCAGCGAGTCAAAATAAAATCCAGTTTCATCATAAGTCGAAATAAGCGAGTCCGATGTTTTTCTAATCAATAGTTTAAAAGGAACATATATTTCTGGTTTTCTTAATGCAAAATCTACTCTAGTTTGTGCTGTCATTCCTTTTTTTGATTTTATATCGTTTGTGGTGAGAATGTCTTTTAATGAAGGATCATAATTAACCCATGTTCCTGACCAGTCTAAATAATATCTGTTTACATCTCTTCCTAATACCATCTTTTCATGGTTTTCTGTTTCTTTTTCATTTGATAATAGTATATGTTTTACATTTCCCGGATTTAAACCGTTAGATATATCGCAAATATTTCCAAGTAAATAATTGGGAACTGTTATATTTATATTGTCAGAGCGATAAAATTTTGCATGAGGTGATTCAAGCAAGATTTTCTGCTGTGTAAAATATTTTTTAGTAGTATCGTAATTAATTAATTGAATATTTTTAGTTTTATAAAAATGCAGTATATTCAACAAAGGGTTTTGAGATTTTGTTACTAAAAGTATTATATTATCTCCCACTACAGCATTTATAAACACTTCGTCTTCAAGCTCAATAACTTTAGAAATAGCATATTTTGAAAGTAAAATTTTTCTTGTATCTTCAAAATAGGTGTTAAACATTAATGATTTGGGAATAATAAAGGCTAACTGCGAATTATATCGTCTTAATATAGAAAGTCCTTGCTCTATAAAAAGTATATAAGTATTAATCTTGTATTTAGTGAATGAAAATCTCTCTTGAAAAAACTTTTGTTGTTCTAAATTATCTCTACCAATAATTTTATAAGGAGGATTACCAATACAAATATCAAAAGCATCAACCCCAAACATCCAACTAGGATCTAAGAAATCCGAACAGGTATTCAAATCATAAGGATTCCATCTGGCTAAAGTATCAGCAGTGGCAGTTTCTAACCCTACTGACTTCAATAACTGACTAATTTCTGTCCGTAAAATGTTATCTTTCTCTCGACATTTTTTCTTTGTTTTCGGTGTCCTGGCTTTAAAATGTTGTTGACGGACTTGCTTTAACTCTTCCTCTTTTTGGATCACTTCTGGACTTCTTAAACTTAACTGAGTTTCTAACCCAATTAAAGAATTAGCAGCAACGAATTTAGTCTCAAGGTTAGGTAAGGGTAAAATCCCCCGATTGGGTTGATTATTATTCACCCTTTGGTCAACAATTAAGGAGATAAAAAAGCGTAACTTAGAAATTTGTACCGCTATCGGTTGAATATCTACCCCAAAAATACAATTTTCAATTAAGAATAACTTCCGGGGATAGTCCATCTCATTATTCTCAAACTCATATTCTATTTCTGCTAACCTTTCCTGTAACTTCTGTATCGCTTCTTCCCTTGCTTGTTCATAACTAATCTGTTTCGCTATCTGAATATCCTTTAACACAGGTGCTATGGTTTTTTCTTTCTGTTGCTGTTTCCATTTACTATTATTGGGGTCAAGTTTCCCTAAAATAAACACCAATTTCTGTAAAATTCCCATGGGAAACGCACCCGAACCACAAGCAATATCAATGATTTTTAGGTTATCAATGGCATTAATTAAACAGTCAACTTCATTATCATTAAATTGATGGGAGTCATCACTATATGATAGTAAATGAGTAAGGCGCGTAACACAATCATCTTGATTGTTAGATTGAGACAAGCTGGAAGCTTGTGTTACAGTAACACACCCATCTTGGGTGTTTTGGTCTGACAAGCTGGAAGCTTGTGCTACATTGGGGGGATGATTAGCTATATATATTTGGACTCTTTCTAAATCTTGAGCCGATCGCACAATTTGATCATAAGATTCTTTTTGCCATAATTGACCACGACGGTTAAGATATTTATTAATTTGATTAGCAGTAAAAGATTTCCAAGAATGGGTAATTTCTGATAATTTATGGTTGCCTAATGGTGTCACAATAACATGAACATGATTTGGCATGATCACCCATTCTCCTAAATGATAGCGATCGCCATCAAAATAAGCCAAGGCATCAGCTACAATTTTAGCCAGTTGAGGGTTTTTGAGATGACATTCTCCCATACCAGCATCTAACCATTTATCAACTCTTTGGGAAAAAAGACGATGATATTCTGCTTTTTCTGCTTCTGATAAAGGTTCAGGATGTTTTTTTTGCCAGTCTTCTTTTTCTTCTTGTAATAATTGCAGCTTTACTTGAGGAAGAGAGTCTGCTAAACGAAATGTGACAAAATAAGTTGCCCCATTTTGTTGCCAATGGGGAAGAAATCTTCTGGACATCGTAACACACCCATCTTGGGTGTTTTGGTTTGACAAGCTGGAAGCTTGTGTTACAGGGAGGGAGTTTTGTAAATAAGCAATTAAGGACTCATCTACCATATAATTAACAATTTCTCTAGGAGTATAAAAAGACCCCGTTTGCTTCCTAGCTGTAGTTTCCGTTTCTGGGTTATATGCTGCTAATAAATTCTCAAATACTTTACCTAACAATTCCGGATCTAATGCTATTTCTTCCTCAATGGGAGTATTTTCATCAATGGTAAATTTATAACGATTAAATATATTAATTAATCCCTGGACTTTATACTTTTTATTTTTAGTTCCATAGGTTTGGTTTAAATCAACATCAGTTGCTTCTCCAAAAAAGAGAACATTAGGAACATTTAAAACATTATCTTCTCTTTCAGAAAAACCATCAATCCTAATTTTTGTTTTCTCTTTTCCTTTTGGAGAAGGTGCAGAAGCATCATCTTTATCTCTATCTAAACATTCAAATAATCCCCCGTTCAAAAAAGGGATATTACTACATAACCTTAAAAACTCATCAGCATTAGTAAAATAATCTTGGTAACGATAAACATTAGCTATCCCATAATGTCCATCTCTCCCACCCTTTTGCTGATTTTTACCCCTAAACTTGCGGTTATCAGGCTTTTCATCGGTGTTCATTTCTGTATTTAGGGTAGCAAAAAAGAGATTCTGTAAGATGGCTTTATAATAGGTACTTTCCTCTGCTGATAAAGATTTCAGTAAATTTGTTAGCTGGTTTTCATCAAATAAAGCATCAGGAACTAACCCCTTTTCTTTTAAGAACCAAACAAAAATCAACCGTGTAATTAATCTAATCACACTGGTAGCATTACGGAGAGATTCATCTGCTTCTCCTCTATCTGGAAATGTGACGGTTTGAGTTGCCCAAAAGTACCAATTAGATACTTCCTGAAAGAATTTATTATTCAGTTCCGAAGTATTGAGAACTTTTTGCCAAGCTGTATGTAGTTGGTCAAAATTCTGGACATCTGGGAGAGATGGTAAAGCTAAATCTGCTAATATTTCAATATGCGCTCGATGGGGAGAGTTAATATTAATATCTTTAATTAAAGTAATCTTTTCTAAAACATCTTTATCCCTATCTAACTTATTAGGACGACGATTAATTATTGATAAGGTAACATAATCAGATCCCCCTAAATCCCCCTTAGAAAAGGGGACTTTTCTATTCCCATAGTAAAATAACACCATAATGGGAATATCTGACTGACGGTTAATTTCACGGGTAATTTTTGCTAAATCACTACGAGAATAATTAGTTTTTTGTAAAGTTAAACCCAGAAAAATATAAGATTTTAAATAATCTGTGTCAAAGGACGGCTGAAATAATGTTCCCTGTCCATTTTGGGTAATCTCATCTTCTGTCACCTGAAATAAACAATTAACCGACTCCCACTCCTCTAATAACCCCTTATCTTCCCGAAAATTCTCCCATGCAAATGCTTCTAGCACCTCATTAGGGGTTTGGTTATCTAACGGGACTTCCCGTTGAGTTGAGTAACCCAAAGTTTCAAACAGATGCTTAATACCATTTGAGGTAGAAACTTGACTAAAGTTTTTTAATGCTTGTTCAATAGCAGATTTAAGGGTTTGTTGCATCATCTTCAATAATTAACCAGGTTATCAGTTCAAAGTCTGTGGTTTTCGTCACTTGTTGTTGTTTAAGAGGAGTAATACCCCCTTTCCCTGACTTAAAAAGATTTCTAGTGACACGGTTAGTAAATGTACGGGTGATAGAATCAACTGCTTTATCTAGTAGTTCCGTTTCTTTACTCATACTAGATCCATTACTGGTACGCTGGTTAAATAACTGACACAAATCTTTATATGGTTGGGTTTTCCCTGCACACAAGAGACGATACATCTCTAAAATTTGTTTAGGTTGGGCAAAGGTATAGCGAACATTGCCATCATCCCTGACATAGACCAAGAAATAAGGTTGTAGGGGGTTAACTTGTTCATTTCCTGATGTATTCCCCATCTGTTGTAGACAGAAAATAATCCCAGGTTTGATAACATCATACTCCTTCTGGGTAGGGGTAGGGACAATTCCATATAATCCTAATGGGGCATTTTCTAACAGTTCCCTATTTTTTTGCAAGTAATTTAATAAATCTATCCGAAAATCATCTAAGCTAAATTCTGTTAAAGAAATGCTGTCATTAAAATCTTCAATGTCTAATACTTCATCTTTTAACCGTAGTAACTGTTCATCTCGATAACTCATTTCTTCGGTGAATAAGTCTTGTAATTCATCTACATTTAAAAGATTATCTTCCCCGGTGGCTGTAATATCAACTAAGGCCATTCTCGCCTCAACTCGATTTTTGAGATTAATATATTTATTTAAGTCTTCTGTTGGCCAAAAATTAACTAATTGCACTGTATGATTCAGACTACCAATTCTATCAATGCGTCCAAACCGTTGAATAATTCTCACAGGATTCCAATGAATATCATAATTAACTAAATAATCACAATCTTGTAAGTTTTGACCTTCAGAAATACAGTCAGTAGCAATTAATAGATCAATTTCTCCCTCTTGGGGCATTGATTTTATCTTATCTCGTTGCTTGGCAATAGGAGAAAAGTTCATTAAGATTTCCTCAAAGCGGGAACTGCCAAAGGTAGTTTGATTACCCCCATTACCCCCAGTAACTAAAGCCATATTCATATTTAATTCTGTTGTTACCCACGCTTTTAAATTATCATATAAATATTTAGCTGTATCCGCAAAAGCTGTAAAGATAATGACTTTTTTATTATCCTTGCCTTGTTTATTAAAAGTGGGATGAGTAACTTTTTTCTCAATACATTCTTTTAATTTTGCTAATTTAGCATCTCTACAAATATCTACATCTTTCGCTTGAATATATAACTTATGCAGTTGTCTTCTATCCCGCGCTAAATCAACTAACCATCTGTCAATGTCTAAATGTTTTAATTGATATTTTAGTTCCCTACCTACTTCAAAGGCAGCTTGTAATTCTTCATCATCAGCATCTTCTATTTCATAATCTTCATTTTTGATATTTTCTGTTTGATATTGGTCAAATGTTTTTATTTTTGACTCTAACTGTTTAATTTTCTCAATGGTTCTCTCTAAGGTAATCCTAAAGGAATAAACGGAACTTTCTAAACGTTTGAGAAAATTAACTTTCATCATGCCAATTAAGTAATTTTCTCGATTACTTTGAGTAAAGTTATTTTGGATAACTTTCCCTTCATACAAATCTTGATATTGTCCTAAAACATAATTGGAGGGTTTAAACAAAGATAATTGATAATCAGAAATTTGCTCATTAATATCATCATAATCTAAGAAGTTATCTTCTAAATCAATATGAGAAAATAAAGAAATAGGTTTCAGTCTCCCTGGGAAACCTCCTAATTTTTCAATTGTTTCTTGATAATACTTTTGAATATGTTTACGAGAACGGGCAATCGTTAACCCATCTAATAATGTAAAAAAGCTAGAATTTAAGTTTTCTAATAACTCATTACTAAGGTGTTGCTTTTTCTTTGACCATAGAGTAAATTCTTTTTGGGCAGTGGTTAAAGTTTGTTTGATACTGTCAATACCCAATGTTTGACTAAAAGCACTATCTTTATCTTCAACAATAAAATTAATCTGATTTCTTAAATCTTTTAAGTCTGTATTCACAGGAGTTGCGGATAGTAATAAGACTCTAGTAGGAATCCCTTTTTTTATAATGTCCTCCATCAGACGTTCATAGCGACTTTTTTTAATCACGTTTCCATCTTCATCTCGTTTCCCTTTGGTATTATTCCGAAAGTTATGAGATTCATCAATCACCACTAAATCATAATTACTCCAATTTAAGGTTTCTAAATTAATATCCCCTGAATATCCCGTATCTCTACTCAAATCTGTATGAGACAAGACTGTATAGTTAAATCTGTCTTCCACTAAAATATTTAATTCACTATTATTAGCAGCATGGTAAATTGTCCAATTACTTCTTAATTTTTTAGGACATAATACTAAGACTTTATAATTCAATAACTCAAAATATTTAATAATGGCTAAAGCTTCAAAGGTTTTTCCTAAACCCACACTATCAGCGATAATACAGCCATTATATTCCATGATTTTATTGATCGCACCTTTGACCCCATCTTTCTGAAAATCAAATAATAAGTTCCAAATCTTGGTATCGGTTAAGTGACGTTGTTTAGTGAGTAAATCACTGGCTGCTTGTTGGTCTAAGAATCGTTTAAATAAATGAAACAGTGTTTTATAATAAATAAACTCAGGGGCATTATCCTGATACAGTTGATTGAGATAAGTAATTACTCCATTCTTGACATCTTGTACCAGGGTTTGATTATTCCATAACTCTGCGAACCATAACTGTAAATCTTGTCTGTCCCTTTCACTATCAACGATTAAATTTAACTCAATATTACTATTGGACTTAGCTAATCCTAATCCCTTTAAGGTAAAATTCGAGCTACCTAAAATGGCAGTTTTCACCCCATTATTATCAATGTGGTACATTTTGCCATGCAGTAAGTTAATTTGTTTAATTGAGCGAATATTGACCTTTTTTTGTATCCATTCTTGGCATTCCCTAGCTAATTTACTCTGTTTGAGGCGATTGCTTAGTTGAATACCAGTATCTTCAATTTTAAAAGCTTTTTGGTCAGTATTAGTGCCGATGGCTTGAATAAATCGAGGTTCTCCAAACAGGAAATCTAAGTTATCAATAGACGATAATTCCTGTTTTAAAGCTTCAAAGGCATAAATCGTAAAATAAGCAGAGACGATAGATAATTGAGAACCTGGTTCAATCTTATCTTTAAGAAAATCTCCAACTGTACCCCGGTCATGATTGTCTCGAATACCAGACTGAAACACAGAAAGCTGATGATCTGACATAGTGGTTGATGGTTGAGAAAAAATTAAAATTGCTTTTCTCTTAGTGTTCCCTGATTTAACCTTTAACTTTCAATGAAAATGTAAATGAGCAGTTGCGCTTTATATAGTCAACGCAACTACTAAATTAGACTAACTGTAAACCAGCTTTTGCTTCTTTGGAAATAGCTTCTACTTCATCATTCACCAAAGTTTCTAGAATAGATTTAGCTTCATCACTTCCCAAACGAGTTAAGGCTTGCACAACTCTATAACGCACTTGCCAATCTGAATCAGTGCTATATGGAATTAAGAGAGAAACTGCTTTTGGATCTCCCAATTCACCAAAGGAACTAATAGCCGCAGTTTGAATTAAACCATTATCGGAAGCGAGCGCTTGGGTAAGTAATTCAAAGGCTCGTGGATCTCCTAATTCTCCCAATGTGGCAATAATGCTAAACTGGACTAGCCATTCTGGTGTTTCCTGGTAAAGCTTTTGTAAGTCTTCAAAAGCGTCATGCAATTTTAGCGCACCTAAACAGTCTGCTGCGGCGGCTTGTACATCCGCTTCAGGATCATGTAATAAACCCCGTAGGATAGTTAAGGATAAGGGTAAATCCTGTGTTCCCAGGGTATCCATTTGACTTACGGCGGAATAACGGACACGCGCACTTTGATCCTGAATGGCAATTTGGACTAATTCTAAAGCGATTTGCGGTTCTAATTCCCGAATTTGGTTAACTGCACGCAAGCGATCGCCTAAATCTTCCGAACTCAGTAATTCTTTTATACTCTCAGCAGAAACACTCATTAAATTATCCTAAATTATTTATTTGGTGGTAATTGGTGACTGCTAACAGTCAACAGTCAATCGTTACCTATTCTGCGGCCATAGCGCGAATAATATCACCACGAGTCAGAATACCAATCACCTGACCCGCGTTGTCAAGGACTGGGAGACGGTGAACTTTGTGATCTTGTATCAATTTCGCTGCTTCTCTTAAGGGTTTTTCAGGGGAAATAGTTCGGGGGTTTTTACTCATAACTTCCCCTACGGTTTGTCCTAAAGCTTTATGTAAATCTCGTTCATAAGTAGCAGGATTTTGTAAATAAATCACACTATCCAAAATCATGATGTATGCAGGTGGAGTCACTCCAGTTTCTTGCCACATCAAGTCAGTTTCGGAGATAATTCCTACTAATTTACCCGCATCATCAATGACAGGTAAACCGCTAATTCGTTTTTCAGCCAAAATTTGAATAGCTTCTTTTAATGGGGTTTCAGGACGGACGAGAATAGGATCACTAGTCATCACGTCAGCGACGGTTTTAGACATTTTTTCTACGGACACCTTTTATAAAAGTCTTTTTGTTTATTGTATAGCAATCGGTGTTATAAGGAAAATGCCGAAAACCCTTGAAGGTGCGGCTGACTCAGGAAGCCACACCTGTGCTTTAGACCTAAAATCTCGGCTAGATGGTAGAATCATGAACCGAGATTTGAATGGTGCGCGAGGAATTTATCTATGCGCTATCACGCACGCTGGACGAACATACATTGGTTGATACACCTTGGTTGAGAGAGAATCTCAACTTATGTATTTGTTAGCATTAGTTAGCAAAAAAGTATCGGATTAACTACCAAGTTAGTTTTGCGTTCTCAGGGTTTGGGCGGCAAGATAAATTTTTGTCCATTCACTTAGGACTTGATGGGGTTTAATTTGTAACTGTTGGGCGATCGCTTCTATGGAGTTACCAGCTTTGCGAAGGCTGAGAACTTGTTGGGATAAGGGGCTTAATTGTTGTTCAAGTTGTTGCCATTTAGGTTCTGTTAACCCTAGATTATGTTCCTGTAAAGAGATAGAAAGCCAGTTGTCAACCAGTTCTGGTTGGCCTTTGATGGCAAAGACGCGCACAGCATGATAACTGAGTTTTTCTCGCAGTCTATAGACTTCTTTAATGGGTTTGTTGAGTTTTTTGGCAATTTCTTCCTGAGATTTACCTTGCAGATATAAGCGCAACCAGTCCACTGCTTGTTGGCCAATATTTTTTAATAAATATTGTTCAAATTCTTCCTGGACACTTTGACGACTGGCTTGTTGTTCTTCCAGGTGTTGGTTTTCTTGATATTGAGCGATCGCTTGATTATCTATTAAACTAACTGGGTTATCATTGTTTTCTGCCAGCACTTCCTCGGAAACAACTTTCACTAATTCACTGGTAGGTACTTGTGTTAAACCACCACGTTGAATACGCCGCAGGTAATTAACAAAGCGGTACATTAAAATCGGTTGATTTCGTACTGGACGTAAACAATATTCTTCAATACTGGCAAATAACAATGTATCCCGCAATCTTTTATCTGTGGTTAATGCAGCAATGTGAGTCATTTGTTGTTGAATATATGAATCACTTTGCATTAATTCCTGGAGAACTTCTTGCAATACATCAACCACGCTACGTTGGCGATCGCGGCTCAGAGATACCCAAGTTTGGATTTTGCTTCTAATAGCAACTACACTACCCAAACGAGTAATTAATTGCCGATAAGCCCGTTCTCTGCTTGTGCCTAAATACCGCTTTTGTAGAATCCGCCACCGATATTCCATTGCTTGTTTAGCAATGTCTAATTCTTTGATATTCAGCCTATCAAATCGTTCTAAATCCGTGCCTAACAGCCAGGAAATAATACTTTGTTTAGTTGCTTGATTTTGTTCGGGACATTCTATAGCGAGTCGCTGTTGCCAATATTGGGCTAAATTTACCCTTTCTTGTGTCATAGCGATATTGCGCTCCTCGAAACTCTGTTGTAAAGTCTGCATCACAACCGCCATTTTGACTTAAATAGTTAACTTTGATTATTTTTTTGGTAATTGGTCATAGGTAATTGCTGATATTTTGCTGATTACTGATGAGTTAAGATATTACTATAAATAGCTCGTAGGTGTACTGTGACGGAGATCACTGAACTTTAGTCAGTGATCGGAATTATCAAGAAGTAGGTGACAGTTGACAGGGAGAGAAATTTATATGGTTCTTTTTCCCGACTCGGTGACTCCTGACTCCTGAATTCTCTTAGCTTCTGTTAGAACTGCTAATGATAGGATTTTCTACAGATTCTCGATATTGTTGAACATCTGCTGTATAAGCGATAGGTAATACAGCTTCAACGTTTTCATGGGGACGGGGAATAATTACCCAAGATTCGAGAGTACCACCATAAACATTTTCAGCAGCTTCTACCCCAGCGGCCATAGCAGCTTTCACTTCCGAAACGTCTCCACGAATATTGACTGTGAAGCGAGCGCTACCAACTCTGATATAACCAACAAGAGTAACTCGACCGGCTTTTACCATTGCATCTGCGGCGGCGAGAACGGCGGGGAAACCTTTGGTTTCTAGTGATCCGACAGCCTGTAGTGACATTTTAGATCTCCTCTTATGAATATAAAGTTATGGGTTGCTACAAATTATGTTTATGAAGTTAGGCTTCAATTTTTGATAGCGAACTTACTTAGAAAATACGGAAAGGCTCAGATTTGGACGTAAAGTGGATCGGTAAAACTGTTTCTACATTTTCCGGGGGGTTGGGAATAATATAGTGGGTAATAACCTGACCACCATAGGCTGCTTCACCAGCCACAATACCAGCAGCTACGGCTGTTTTCACTTCGGCTACCTGTCCTCTGACGGCCACTATCATGCGGCCACTTTCGGCGATACCGTAGTATACCAAGGTGACAGCAGCAGCTTTAACCATAGCATCAGCAGATGCTAAGACTGCGGGAAAACCTAATGTTTCAATTGCGCCAACGGCCATTGGCATGACTGAAATCTCCTGCGTTAAGGATAAGTGATTTTTATTTTACGAGGATTTTGTACCTTATTTGAATTTTTGGGGAAATTTTCTTTTCTCTCTGCCTGTTGTACACTGAGGGTTATGTTTGCAAATTTTCTTCCTGCCGCAGTGGGGCAACTCACAGAACCCACTTCCATCGCTTTGGCTAAAAATATCCAACGTCAGGCGATTTCTACACCTTTAGCTAATGAACCCATTAATACTACTTATGTCCATCAGGGTAACGGTGGTACACCTGTTCTTTTAATTCACGGTTTTGATAGTTCGGTATTAGAATATCGCCGCTTGTTGCCTTTACTAGCTGCACATAACGCAGTTTGGGCTGTAGATTTATGGGGATTTGGCTTTACGGACAGATTATCAGGTATTGATTACAGTGCTAAAGCAATTAAAACCCATCTTTACTCTTTTTGGCAAACTTTGATTAATCAGCCGGTGATTTTGGTGGGTGCTTCCATGGGTGGTGCTGCGGCTATAGATTTTACCCTCACCTATCCAGAAGCGGTAAAACAACTGGTGTTAATGGATAGCGCTGGCTTAAAGGGAAATTCTCCCTTAGCTAAATATATATTTCCCCCTTTAGATTGTTGGGCGACGGAATTTTTACGCAATCCCAAGGTGCGCGATCGCATTTGTAGAACCGCATATAAAAATCCCGATCTGATCTCTGAGGATGCTTTATGCTGCGGAGAGTTACATTTACAAATGCCTAATTGGACTCAAGCTTTAATTGCTTTTACCAAAAGTGGCGGTTATAGTGCTTTTAAATTTAACCAACTTGCCCAAATTGCACAACCAACTTTAATTTTATGGGGCGATAGTGATAAAATTTTGGGAACTAGGGACGCTCCCAAATTTGCTAAAGCAATTCACCAAAGTAAACTGATTTGGATTAAAGATTGTGGTCATATTCCCCATTTAGAACAATCTCAAATTGTTGCCCAACATATCTTAGAATTTCGGAATTAATTTCATCTAACATAGATAATTCATCAGGAAAATTGACATGAGTTTTCCTTCTGAACTCCTGTACAGACGTTCCAGTGGAACTACTGACTCCTGAATTCTTGCTTCAATCATATAACCAAGTATTTTTGGAAAAATCCTCACTATCTTGAGTTGGTTTTTCTTGAAGTCTTTCTATGGATCTATGGGATTTTTTGTATTGAATTGATTTGGAAATTTGAGTAGCTTGTTCACTAGGTTGTGTATGAGGTTGTTTAAACACTTTAATTTCTTCTAACAACTGAGAATTAGAATCTGCTAGTTGGAGGGCGGTTTGTTTTGTTTCCTGGAGTTCTGTTGTTAAGCGTTCGACTAACGCATCTTTTTCTGTAACAACTATTTTTAAATCGCTGATTTTGTTTTGAAGAGTAGCTTGTTTTTGTTTTAATGTAGAAATTGTTTGTTGTAATTCTTCAATTCTCGCCTCTAGTTCTAGTTCTTTGTTACTAGGAGAAGCAGGAATCTCTGTAGTGAGTGTTTGTGTTTCCAATACTGCTTTAGCAGCAACTTCAATCACAGTTTCACCTTGTAGGGGTGTAAATTTTTGTGCTTCTTCTTGTATGAGGTTAGAAAGATTTTTTTTAGGCATTAGATTATAAACTCCATTATGTGATCATAATTTAAGTATAAGCCTAGATGTTACCACAAAAGAATTAGGTTTTATTCCCAAATCCTATACTCTTCCCTATTCCCTATTTCCTTTTGTAAGTATTCAGCTATAGAACTTGTTTATACCCAGATCCCCGACTTCTTTTACTGATTGTGTCCATAAATGATCAATTAATCACAGAAGTCGGGGATCTTATTTCCTCATCTGAATTCTTACTCCCTTATAAAAAACTCTAGTTTTTAACTTGGATGAGTTTAATTTTCTCACTGACATTCTAAAGCTTTTTTTTGCATGGTTTTGAAAATATTATAAAACCCATTAGCGCGGGAAGGTGTCAAACTAACATTTAAACCGGTTTCTTGAATAAAATCAGGGGTAAGTTGGACTATTTCTGTAGGTGTTGAACCATTTAATCCTTCTATTAATAATGCTAATAATCCCTTAGTTAATTGGGAATCAGAATCACCCTGAAACATGACTTTACCATCTTCTAAAGATGCAGTCACATATACCTGAGACACACAACCAGCCACTTTATTTTCGGGAATTTTACCAGATTCAGGAAACTCTGGTAGCTTTTGAGCATACCAAATTAACTGTTCATAGCGTCGTTTTGGTTCTGTAGCGCGTTGAAAGCGTTGGACAATTTTATTAAGTGCTGGTGGTAAGGAATCAAGAGTTGAGGACATGATTAATTCAGAAAATAATTAATCTTATTTTAGCAATTACTCGGTTTTTATGATAGTGCCAGTATAACAGCCAGGATCAAAAATAGGGATTCAGTTAGGTATTGATTTTGATGATGAATTGAAAATAAGTGTTAAACTTTGCTACAAAGTAAGCCATGATATAGATTTTTCTGAGGGAATATTTAGATGATATTGTCAAGCATCCAAAAATCTCAGGAGTAAATTAGATGTTAACTTCAATCTTGCTGGCTACTGTTACCGCACCTCTGGAATGGAGTCCTAATGTGGGGATGATTATGATTATTGCTAATATCTTGGCGATCGCTATAGGCAAATTTACCATTCAATATCCTAACTCTCAGCCAGAATTACCAGCACCTCAATTTTTCGGTGGTTTTGGTTTACCTGCGGTATTAGCAACTGCTTCCTTTGGGCATATTTTGGGAGCAGGTATCATTTTAGGACTGCATTACATCGGTAAAATTTAGGTTTTTTTCCTTAACATTAGGGAAGAGGAAATGTACCGACGGCATTGCTGAATTTGGGGATAAATTGCCATTTTGATGATTATACTCACCATGACAATCCAAAAATCATCCTCCATTTTCACAATGCCATATTTTCCTTCTTCCTGTTTGCATTTTTCATAAAATTTATTTTTCGTTCTAGAGACATTCCACCGGAACGTCTCTACGCCTAAATTCATACCTGGTTTCAGCAATGCCACTTAATCTACTATAATTCATATTCAAGACTGCGATCACATACAAACTCTGTCAGCAACGTATCCACAGGGAAAAATAAAGCGCACCTTGATCCAGAAATCCTATAACCCCAACAGATAGGATTACGAAAATTATGGTAAAGAGTATCATATTAAAGGTTAAATTATTTATAGAGGTATTTACTTCCCTAGTATGTACCGACATCAGATACCTACCTGGCCTCAAACAGCCATACATCAAGAGAGGTTCACTCCTGATTCCTGAGTCCTAAATTTTGCTATATTAAAAATGTCATCTAAAATTATACTCACCATCACCCAGGGTAAACTGTGTGGAAAACAATATATTTTTGCATCTCGCAGCACTTGTATCGTTGGTAGAAGCGACGATTGTAACTTGCAAATAGCAGATGCAGTTGATATGACAATTTCCCGTTATCACTGCTTATTAGATATTAACCCTCCAGATATTCGGGTGCGAGACTTAGGCAGTTTAAATGGTACTTTTGTTAACGGCAAAAAAATCGGACAAAGACAACGGGAACAAACCGCTAAAGAAGCGGTAAAATTAAATTTTCCCGAATATAACCTACAAAATGGGGATGAAATTAGATTAGGTGATATTCTCTTCAAAATCGAGGTAGAAGCCGAACCAGAATTAGAGAAAAAATCAGATATAATTCCCCCACCAGCAGAAAATAACCCTAATTGTCTAACAATTTTTAAAAACCTCCTAGAACTAGCTCAAAAAAATCATACTAAACTTCAGACTTTATCTGGATATAAACTGATTAAATCATTAGGTAAAGGAGGTTTTGGCGAAGTATTTTTAGCCCAACATATTCACACCAAGAAACTGGTTGCCATCAAAATTATGATACCTGCGGTTACTATTAATACCCAGGGAGTAGAAATGTTTTTACAAGCAACAGAAAATATCAAGATGTTACAACATGATAACATCGTCCAATTATTTGATTATGGCTTTGCTGAAAATGCTTTCTTTTTGATCATGGAATATTTTCCTGGTGGCAACGTTTGGGACTTAATGCAAAAATCAGGATGGCGTTTACCCCTGAAAACTGCTGTAGATATTACTGTTCAAGTTTTAGAAGGTTTAATATATGCCCATAGTGTGGCAGTTCCTCGTATGCAATTAGATCATGAGAAATTGAATCAAGCTAAAGGTTTAGTTCATCAAGATTTACAACCGAATAATATTTTAATTAGTCAAATAAATGATGAACTAGAAGTAAAAATAGGAGATTATGGTTTATCTAAAGCCTTTGACTTAGCTGGTTTAAGTGGACAAACTTTAACAGGTACAAAAACCGGAACACCCGCATTTATGCCCCGACAACAGGTACTAGACTTTAAACATGAATTACCAGAAATTGATATTTGGGCAACAGCAGCTTGTTTATATAATTTGTTAACAGGATATTTCCCCCGCGATTTTACTGGTGATCCTTGGTTATCAGTTTTGCAAAACAAACCTGTGCCTATTCGTCAGCGAAATAATAGTATTCCAAAAAAATTAGCTGATGTGATAGATTTAGCATTGCAGGAAAAACCACAAATTCATTTTCAAACAGCAGAAGAATTTAAACAAGCATTATTAGATGCCATCTAAAAATTTGTGTAAGAATTCAGGTGAGGTACAAAGATCCCCGACTTCTGTGATCAATTTATGATTTATAGACACAATCAATAAAAGAAGTCGGGGATCTGGCCGTGAAGAATCACTATAGTTGAATGCTTACTGAATCCTTACAAATTTGTCAAAAGCAATAATGTCCAAGTATCAACCCTGTTCCCTGTTTCTTTCTATAAACCTATGAGTACATTACCAACAATACAACAATTACCATTACAACTAATTACACCAGAAAATTTTCAACCCTATGGACAAGTAATTTATGCCAGCAAAGATGGCAAGAATTTTGATCATGAAGATGCACAATTAAACCTAGAAAATGGTATTCCCCGCTTTTATATTATGCGGTTACAGGAAAAAGGCAGAAAATTTCACCAAATTACTCGTCATACCAAATGCACCCAATGTTTAGGTTCTTTGGATGGTAAAGAGTGGTTTATGGCAGTTTGTCCACCTCATAATCATATCAACGAACCTGTATTATCAGAAATTGCCGCTTTTGTCATTCCCGGAAATTGTTTTATTAAATTAGAAGTAGGAACTTGGCACGCAGGCCCATATTTTGATCATGAATTTGTAGATTTTTACAATCTAGAATTGAGTGATACCAATGTAGTAGATCATTTCACCCACAATTTTCTCAAAAGTCATAATTTAACCTTTGAGATGGTTTAAATAGAGGCAGAAGGCAGGAGGAAGAGTATATTTGAAAAGTCATGGTTGATAAGCTGTTACGCGGCTAGATCCAATAATCCTAATATTGTTATTTCTTGTAGTGCGGGCATACTATGGCTAACGCCACGCTACGCGAACGGCAAACTCAGTACAAGTCTTGCCCGCAAGAATTATACAAATTAAATGCACAACAGCTTATATCAAATATTTTTGACCCATCCCTGTTCCCTGCTATAGCCCTGACCTTAATTATCCATTACCCATGAAGTTTGAAAAATTCTTTTTAGTGAAGTTTCCTTAACTAATTCAGCAGCTTGTTGAATTTCTAACCATTTTCTTTCTCTGGCAGTGGCTTCTGGCCAATCTTCTAATACAGTTTCTACAGGCAATAAAAATAAATTCACTTGATAGATATTGCCCCGTTTTCGATATTTATAATTACCCAACTTTTCCGTTGTGACTCTGCCTAAAACTCCGGCTTCTTCCCATGCTTCCTTTGCGGCTGAATCATGGGGACTCATCCCTTTACAAAGTCCACCTTTAGGAATTACCCAACCTTGACGCTTACGAGTAGTAATTAAGAGAACTTCAACTTTTCCCTCGTTTATCCGATAGGGTATAACTCCAGATTGTTGTAAAACCTTGTTATTTTTTCGAGTCATAATCGTAGATTCTTGATCAATGAGTAGTTTTAATTTGTAATATTTGATGATGACATGATACTAAAATAATCTTCAGGAAGATAAACCATCTAGTTAGCAATCTTTATCATAAATTCATTAATATTTCATAAATATCCGGGAATCTATGGAACGTGATCACTTTCACAGTTGTCACTTCATCACCCAAAATACGCTAAAATTCAAGCAGAGTAAGCATTTTTCACATATACATACCCATGCTAGAAACTCTGGAGACCACAGTTTACGAACTAGAACAACTGGCTAACACCCTTGTTACTCATCAACTCACCCATCTGAGTATTATCAGTATTGGGATTATTTTTCTGGCGGGCTTACTGACCAGTCTTAGCCCTTGTATGCTATCCATGCTACCGATTACCATTGGCTATATTGGTGGTTATGAAGCTAAAACCCGCTTACAAGCAGCAGCCCAATCAACTTGGTTTGCCTTGGGACTAGCAACCACACTTGCAGGAATGGGAATCATAGCAGGTTTAGTTGGTAAAGTCTACGGTCAAGTAGGAATTGGTTTACCAATTATTGTCAGCATTATTGCTATTATTATGGGACTGAATTTATTAGAAGCATTACCCATACAATTTCCATCCTTAAATGAAACAAATTGGATTTCTCCCGATTTACCTTCTGGAGTTCGTTCCTACTCTATTGGGTTAACATTTGGTTTAGTTGCTTCTCCTTGCAGTACACCAGTTTTAGCTAGTTTATTAGGTTGGATTGCTAATACTCAAGATTTAATTTTAGGTGCGGCTTTGCTACTTGCTTATACAGCCGGATATGTAGTTCCGTTAATTGTCGCTGGGACATTTACGGCAACGATTAAAAAACTATTAGAATTGCGTCGTTGGTCAGGTTGGATAAATCCTGTTAGCGGTACATTATTAGTAGGTTTTGGCGTTTTTTCCTTGCTTTCTCGCATTCCTTTCGGCAGTTTCTAAGTAATGACTTTAGATAAGACAACATCCACAGAATTAAGTTGGTGGTTAAGACCTGGGAAATTTATCCGCCGGGAAATTCTGCCAGTATTAACTGATTTACGTTTAGCAATTATTCTCTTATTAGTAATTGCTGTATTTAGTGTTAGTGGTACTGTAATTGAACAAGGACAATCCCCAGGATTTTACCAATCTAACTATCCCGAACATCCAGCTTTATTTGGTTTCCTAACTTGGAAAGTGATTCAAGTAGTGGGGTTAGATCATGTATATAGAACCTGGTGGTTTTTGAGTTTATTAGTTCTATTTGGTACAAGTTTAACAGCTTGTACCTTTACTCGTCAATTGCCAGCCTTAAAAGCTGCTCAAAAGTGGCAATATTACGGAGAACCTCGCAATTTTCAAAAGTTAGCCTTGAGTGCAGAATTACAGGATGTAGACTTGCCATCAATTACGCCAATTTTGCAACAAAAACAATATCGGATTTTCCAAGAAAAAGATGATATTCTTTATGCCCGTAAAGGTATAATTGGTAAGATAGGCCCGATTATTGTTCATATTGGTATAGTTGCCATTTTACTAGGCGGAATCTGGGGGTCAATGACAGGTTTTATGGCTCAGGAAATGATTGCGAGTGGGGATACATTTCAGGTCAAAAATATTGTTGATGCTGGTGCTTGGTCATCTCAAAAGGTGTTAAAAGACTGGTCTGTGCGGGTGAATCGTTTTTGGATTGATTACACCCCCACGGGAGGAATTGACCAATTTTATTCCGATATGTCGGTATTAGATGATGATGGTAAAGAAGTTAACCAGGAAAAGATTTATGTTAACAAGCCATTGCGTTATCATGGTGTAGTTTTTTATCAAACAGATTGGGGAATTTCTAGCCTGAGAGTGAGATTAAATAAAAGTCCCATTTTCCAATTACCAATGGCACAATTAGATACCAAAGGTAAAGGCAGACTGTGGGGAACTTGGATGCCAACAAAACCAGATTTAAGTGAAGGTGTTTCCATCCTCGCAAAAGATTTACAAGGCATGGTATTAGTTTATGATGCCCAAGGTAAATTAATTAGTACTGTCCGTACGGGCATGGGTATACCTGTCAATGGGGTAAATTTACAAATTCTGGATATCATTGGTAGTACCGGTTTACAAATTAAATATGACCCAGGTATTCCCATTGTTTATATTGGTTTTGCTTTATTAATGTTGGGTGTGGTCATGAGCTATTTTTCCCACTCCCAAATTTGGGTTTTACAAACAGGTAAAACCTTGTATATTGGGGGTAAAACTAACCGCGCTCAAGTTGCCTTTGAACAAGAGGTTTTAGCAATTTTAGATCAACTTAGTGCCGTCAAAAAATCCTAAATTTAAGATCCCCGACTTCTTAAAGAAGTCGGGGATCTGTATGCTTGAAGGTGGCACGGGCGAACGGCCGTTCTACTTTTCTCAAGATACAAGATTGGGTTTCACCTTGTTTTACCCAACCTACAATAATTAAACTGCGGTGAGAAGTTCTGAGCGCATTTGTTGAATTAATTGATGTAAATTACCTGTATTCAACCGATAACTTAAAGGATGAACAATTAACCTGGCTGTGCTTTCATACAAAGTGGCAATCTCAATTAAACCATTTTCTCTTAAAGTCTTACCTGTGGAAACTATATCAACAATTGCTTCCGACATTCCCGTAATTGGCCCTAATTCTACCGAACCATATAAAGGAACAATTTCTATAGGTAAATCCAAGCCTTGAAAATATTCTCGCGCACAATTTACATATTTAGAAGCAACCCGACCATGGGCTGGTAAATCTAAGGGAGATTTGTAGGAACTGGTCGCTTTTACCGCTACCGACATCCGACAATAGCCAAATTTTAAATCTACTAATTGGGCAACTTGAGGCTGTTTTTCTTGGAGGACATCGTAACCTACAATTCCTAATTGCGCCTGACCATATTCTACATAAACGGGTACATCTTGCGCTCGTACTAGTAGACCTTTTGCTTGTCCACTGACATCAGGAATTTGCAATTGGCGGTTTCCCGATTCTAAAAAAGCACTAAAATCTAATCCTACAGATTGTAATATGCGGAGACTAGGTTTAAGTAGCTCTCCTTTCGGTATGGCAACAGTTAACATTGTTTCTCTTGTTATTCTTAATGTGTTAGGACTTGCACAACTGGAACATTGGTAGGGTGCGTCAGATATAAAAAATCTGTTTATTTACATGATTTATGTAGTCTGATGCACCCTACAAAAGATTTTTGGGTGTGAAACTTGCGTCAGTCCTGTGTGTGTGCAGTTCACTATATTGAGAATATATCTAGATTGCTTTTCTACCAACGCCCATGAAAATTTTATTAGTTGATGATGAAGTTGAACTAACGGATCCTTTGTGTCGCTTGTTAACTCGTGAAGGTTATACTGTAGATGCCAGCTATGACGGAATCAGTGGCAGTAATTTAGCCCAAGCTAGTAGTTATGATTTACTCATTTTAGATTGGATGTTGCCGGGAAAAACCGGGTTAGAAATTTGTCAAGAATTACGTCATCAAGGCAAAATAACTCCCGTACTATTTTTGACGGCAAAAGATACTCTAGATGACCGTGTACAAGGTTTAGACGCGGGTGCAGATGATTATTTAGTCAAACCTTTTGAACTGCGGGAATTATTGGCAAGAGTCCGGGCTTTATTACGTCGTGCTGGCACAGAATCTTATACTAGTACAACAGGGAAGTTAGTTGTAGCCGATTTAGAACTGGATATAGAAAATCAAATAGCTTATCGTCACGGGAGAATTATTGAACTCTCTCAAAAAGAAAGTCAATTGTTACAATACTTCATGGAAAACACCGGACAATTGCTGACTCACGGTCAAATTTTGCAGCATTTATGGCAAAATGAAGAACAACCTAGCAGTAATGTCATTGCCGCCTTAATTCGTCTATTGCGTCGTAAGGTGGAACTAGCTGGTGAAACTCCACTAATTCATACTGTATATGGTAAAGGTTATCGTTTTGGATCTGTGTTTCCTTATCCAGAAATGTGAACTACTAACTCTCGAACATGATGATGTTGACGATGTTCCCAAATATAGATTCCTTGCCATGTTCCTAATACTAAATGTCCGCGATTAATGGGAATTTGTTCCGAGGTATGAGTTAATACCGTGCGGATGTGTCCAGGCATATCATCAGCGCCTTCAGCATCATGAACATAGTAATTACCTTCTGGGACTATTTTAGACATGAAATTAGCTAAATCAACTAATACATCAGGATCGGCATTTTCTTGAATAACTAAACTAGCTGATGTGTGGCGTAAAAATAAGCTACAAAGACCGGTTTCTATGCCAGATTCGGCAACAATGGCTTCAATTTTGGCGGTAATATTGTGAAATGATTTGCCATTGGTGGAAACTCTTAATAATTTTTGGTAGTGTGTCATGGCTAGTTTAGATGTTATTTGTGTAAATAATCTATCACAGCTTGGGCTATTGTTTCATTGCCATTTTTATCGAGGATTTGGGTTTGTTTTGGAGGTTGGGGTGAGTAATGGAGAAAATGCCAATCTCCTTGAAAAAATTCTGCTGCTGTGACAATCTGATGGTGATTGTAATTAGTAATTCCTGCTGACATAAAGGCGGCTTCCGCAAAATCATCACGGGGAATAGTGACAACTGGTGTTTGCAGACGGGTAGCTTCGGAAAATGTCCCATATCCAGGTTTAGAAATAATTCTCCCACAAATCGGCATAAAATCTACAGGGCGATATTGACGATTGGTGACTTTAATTAAGTTAGGTAAATCTGGGGCGGAAACATCAAAAGTAATAAATTGCCAATCAGGAAATTTACTCAGATTATGATAGGGAATTGCTTGTAAACCTAGTCCACCAAATGTGAGTAAAATTGTTTGTTCTGGTGAGGTATTTATTTCCCAATTATTGCGTAATTCATCAACAGTAAAATGGGGAGAACCACCAGTTAAACCTACGTCGGTGATATTTGCAAATGCTGACATGGGTTCATGGAACGGGAGACGAAAGAGGCGATCGCATTTTCCATACCAATCACTAATCCAATCGGCAATTTCCAGAAATTCTTCCCCCCAATCTCGATAGATCAAATCCCAGCCAAAATTACTCATCATCCAACAAGGAATATTGGCAGCTTGGGCAAATCCCGCCGCCAGAAAGGGAATATCTGCTAAAATTAAATTCACCCGATTTTGACGAATAAAATTAACTTCTGAAGCAATTAAGGATTGGTAATTTTTTTTGATTTCTCGTAACTTTTCTAAGGTTGCTGGTTTATCCATTGTCAAGCTATCAGCTTGGATAACTCCTAAATCAAACGCCCGTGGGCGTAAAATAAAATCACCTTCTATATAAGATTCTAGTAACCAACGAGGTGCAGTAGTCACTAAAATTAATAACACTTCAGGACATAATTTTTGAATGGTGTTAGCAACGGAAGCTGTACGGGTTGCATGACCAAAACCATGATTGGTAATGGCTATATATATAATTGGTCTGTCCATGATTTAAAAAGAAGAAAATAAAAACAATGTGAGTAGGTATAGGGAGGGTTTTAATGTCCCCTAACCCCCAATTCTGGGGAAATAAGAATTTCCAAGTCTCCCAAGTTTGGGGGATTTAGGGGGCTGGGTTTTAATGCCTCCTAACCCCCAATTCTGGGGAAATAAGAATTTCCAAGTCCCCCAAGTTTGGGGGATTTAGGGGGCTAAACTCTAGCTTGCTAAGGAGAGACTATAGGGAGGTCTGATTATGTGCATCTTCATAGAAAATTGGTATAACCTACTTACTTGTCAATCTTAGGTTTATTTTGTCACCCCAAACTATTTGATATTGCCGCTATTAATTGGTCAATTTCTGATGCTAAAGTTAGGTAATGAACACTCACCCGGATACAATTAGGATTGGCAATTGTCCGAGTTAAAATATTTTGGGCTTCTAGAGATTGCACCAATTTAAAACTAGGTTGGTCAGTGACTTGAAAAGACACTAAGCCACTGTCTGGAGGTGAATTTTTTAAACATTTGACATGAGGTAAAGAGTTTAATTGCCGCCAGAGATATTCACTATTGTAGAGAATTTGCTGATATCTTTCCTCTGCCGTTCCCCATTGTTCATGAATGGCGATCGCTTGTGTTAAACTGATATATAGTGGCGTGGATAAAGTAGAAACTTCATATCTGCGTCCATCTGCTTGCCAACCTGTCGGTTGGGCTTGACTATTAGTAGTTATGCCATTTAAACCAATATAGGTGGGATGTAAACTTTCTCTAGCTTCAGGATGCACATATAAGCCACCCACACCAGCAGGTCCACATAACCATTTATGACCAGTAAAGGCATAAAAATCTACACCCAACGCTGTTAAATCCAAAGGCAGAACACCCACAGATTGAGCCGCATCTATCAATAATCGAGAATTATTACTTCTGCATACTGCTACAATTTTATCAATGGGCAAAACTTGACCCGTATTCCATAATACATGACTCAACACCACCAAGCGAGTTTGGGGAAGCAGATGATCAGCAATAATACTGACAGGATCTCCCCCATTTAAAGTTGCCATAACTGGACAAGTTGTAACTTCTATCCCAAATCTACGGGCAATTTCCTGGGCGGTAGCGATAACTCCAGGGTGTTCGCAGTCAGAAAGCAGCAAATGATCACCCGGTTGCCACTCAATACCCCACATAGCGATATTACAGCCAACGGTCACATTACCCGTGAGAGTAATTGTATCACTGGGAACATTTAATAAAGATGCGATCGCCTCCCGACTACCTTGCATTTGCGGTGAAATCCAACGGTAAGCCTCATTCCCAAAGGGTCCGATATTTTGAATATATTTCATAGCCTCAGTAATAGCATCCATAGCCCCTTGAGCCATTGGACCCTGGCCACCATAGTTAAAATAAACCTTATTGGCTAAAGCAGGAAATTGTTCGCGATGGTGATGCAGCTTGTTCATAGAATGACTTGAAATATATCATCTAATTTATAGCAGGAGGCAGGAGGCAGTGGTTAGACTTACTTCGACCCTTCGACTAGTCCAGGGCATCGCAAGCTCAGTAAAAGTTTGCACTAACCGGGGGCAGGAGGCAAGGCCTGATCCTGCATCATTATTTAAGTTGATCAACCGCTATATTAAGCTAATGTGCAGCTAGACTGTATAATTAAAAGACCTGAAGTTACAGTAGCACAAGCATCTTGCTTGTATTAATTATGCAAGTTAAAGGCACAACAGCTTAACAATTAACCAACATTAACTTTGATATCAAAAACTATGAATTGGTGGCGGCGACTTCGGAAAAACCCTTTAGCACGATGTGGGGCAATTATCCTATTCTGTTTTTATTTAGCCGTAATTGCGGCGGAGTTTATCGCTCCTTATGATCCCTACGATTCACAACCCAATGGTTCATTATTACCACCCACTCAGATTCATTGGGTATCTCAGTCAGGCCAATTTATTGGACCTCATGTATATCCAACAACACAAGGTAATACTAGCTTAGAAACCGGAGCCAGAAAAATCACCATAGACCAAACAAAGCCTTCACCATTGCGGTTATTTGTGCGCGGTTCAGAATATCAATTATTTAAGTTCACTATTTCCCTACCTCCTAAATGGCAAGAGGTAACAATTATCCCTGGTATTTCCTTAAATTGGCATTTATTTGGCGTAATTGGCGACGCAAAATTTAATATTTTAGGAACAGATGAACAAGGCCGCGACCAATTTAGTCGCCTATTGCATGGTGGACGTATTAGTATGTTCATTGGCATTTTTGGGATTATTATTACCTATCCCTTGGCATTAATTATTGGTGGTATTTCTGGATATTTTGGTGGTTTAATTGATAGTATCATCATGCGTTTAGCGGAAGTATTAATGACCTTTCCCAGCATTTATTTATTAGTTGCACTTTCAGGAATCATAGACCCTAAATTAACCAGTAGTCAACGCTTTGTTTTAATTGTCTTGATTACTTCCTTAATTAGCTGGGCAGGTTTAGCGAGGGTAATTCGCGGGCAAGTTTTATCAATTAAAGAACTCGAATTTGTGCAAGCAGCCAAGGTCATGGGCGGTCATCCCATTTATATTATTATCCGTCATGTTTTGCCACAAACCGCAACTTATATCATTATTTCTGCAACTTTAACCATTCCCAGTTTTATTGGGGCAGAAGCAGTATTAAGCCTGATTGGTTTAGGGATTCAACAACCTGATCCCTCCTGGGGAAATATGCTTTCTTTAGCTAGTAATGCTTCCATTTTAGTCTTACAACCCTGGCTAATTTGGCCGCCAGCTATCCTAATTATTCTCACAGTTTTATCATTCAATATATTAGGTGATGGTTTGCGTGATGCCCTCGATCCCCGTAGTTTACAAAGATAAGTAATTGGACGCGGTATTAGCCCCCTAAATCCCCTGCCCCCGTGACCCCCAAGTTTGGGGTTAAAATGGGGGACTTGGAAATTCTTATTCCCCCAGAATTGGGGGTTAGGGGGCATTAAAACCCTATTAGGCAACCTGATTATGTACAGACTTGCTAAGGGAGGTCTGATTATGTGCATATTCATATAAAATTGGTATTACGCACAAATTAATAACGCACCCTAGAGGCATAGAGGAATTAGGGTTTTAGCGATGTTTTGCGTAAATCTTACTAAGTATATTTGCGAATATCTGATTAGAACAAAATAACCAGGTTAAAAGTCTGTTAAAATGATAACTGCCAAAAATTTTCTGATAAAAAATTAAAAAATTCCCATTTCTGGAAATGATGATTTAATATTGATGCAATTAATAGAAATGAAAATTTTATGAAGGTAGAGATGATTGAATTAATAACCACAGTTTTGCAAGTCTTAAAAATTAATATGCGGTGGATGACTTGGAATTTGTTTTTAGCCTTTATCCCTTTAGCTTTGAGTATTTGGTTGTTTCGTCGCCAAGGTGGACGTTCTGGGGTTTGGTGGCTAGGATTTCTTAGTTTCTATGCTTTTTTACCCAATGCACCTTATTTACTGACTGACATTATTCATCTCATAGATGATATTCGCCGAGTTCCCTCAATATGGATAATTACATTAGTTTTAATTCCTGTTTATCTGGTTGTCATTCTGGCAGGATTTGAAGCTTATGTCATATCATTAATCAATTTAGGTTACTATTTACATCGCATTGGCAAAACTAAATGGATTTTCACCGTAGAATTGATCACTCATATTCTTTGTGCTGTAGGTATTTATTGGGGAAGATTTTTGCGGTTTAATAGCTGGGACTTTATTACTCAACCAGATGCCATTCTGACTAAAGGTGTAGAAGAAATTCTTGGTAAACAACCATTAATTATTATCACAATTACCTTTATAATTCTCTGGGGTTTATATTGGTTAATGAAACGGGTTACTTTGGGTTTTTTGCATCAGAGTAGTGATTCATCGGTAAATGAGCATCATCTTCACAATATTGGCTAATAGGCGGCATAAATTCCTGACTACAAACTTAGAATTATTAGCCATTATTTTCTATTTCTGCTAATTTTTCCTGTGCGCGTTTTTGGAAAGGTTGATAATTAATTTTGGTGGCTAATTCCTGTCCTAAAATTAAAGAATTAATGGCTGCGGTTTTATCTCCCATTTCTAACTGCACTTCCGCCAGAAAATAGATTAAATTGCGGCTTTGACTATAAACATCACCAATTTGTTGATAAAGATTTTGCGCTTGTTGGATATATTCTAAACTCTGTTTTAGGTCATCTTCTAGTTTACCTAATTCCTGCAAAACATTAGCTTCCCCCAAGCGAGCGCCGATTTCCCGGTAGAATGACAATGCTTGTTCATACCGTGATAATGCCTCATCTGACCGTTTGAGAAATTGCAACACATCCCCTATGGCTTGTAAAGTGTTTGCTTCCCCCAAGCGAGCGCCGAT
>OGVQ01000034.1_pt1 | contig 42399 bp, 45 predicted proteins | sample 1575801 | NCBI WGS metagenome assembly OGVQ01 (sample SAMN07581550, study PRJEB24739) | freshwater metagenome | place: Singapore | collected 2015-04 | reverse complement strand
TTGTATGTGTCAACAAATCAGTTATGTTCATTGGATGGAATATATTATGAAATGTTGACATTTTCACCCTTGATAATACTACTATACTTAAATATGTAAAGTTTTGTAACGACATTCAACATTTCTGAAATTTCCCAAATCCCTAAATTTACTAATTAACGACTTATTAAATACTTGTCAACAAGAACCCAAAGAAACTATAAATGATAAATTAAAACAACTATTTGATATTTTCACAGATAAAAAATGTTTAATAATCCTTGATGATGTACAAAATATCTTTATTCCTCATCAATTCGCGGGAAAATATCAACCAGAATATCAAGACTATCAAACCTTATTCAAAATGATTACAGAAACCCAACATCAAAGTAATGTCATCTTAATCAGTCAAGAACAATGTCCAGAAATGGAATCTTTAGATGAAGAATTATATCCCATCAAATCTTTAGAATTATCAGGACTAGAAAATATAGATATTCTCAAAAATACCGGATTAAAAGATGAAGAAACTTGGTTAAATTTAATGATATTATATACAGGTCATCCATTGTTTTTAAAAACTATTACCATGTCAATTAAAAAGATTTTTAATGGTAAAGTTAGTGAATTTTTAGCAGAAAATGAATTAGTAATTACTCAAGAAATGGAAACTTTATTTAGCCAAATATTTCACAAAATATCACCCATTGAACAACAAATTATTTTAGCATTGAGTAGATTTAATCAACCTGTATCCAGAGAAGATTTAAAAATTACCGTAGAATTATCTTCCACTAATTTTATTAATGGGTTAGAATCTCTACAAAAAAGGTATTTAATTCACAAAATTACACAGGATAACATATTATTTGATTTGTCTCCCATTTTCAGGGAATATGTCAGAAACTTTTGTCAAGATTAATTAATCTGCAAATATTTTGATTTAACCCTACATCATCCCAGCTTGAAAAATCTGATTTGCAGTTAAATTTAACTCAGAAAAAGTCTGAGAAATAACCCGTTCATCATCTCTAAATTTACTGATTTGGTATTCTCCATCTACCAAACTACAAACAGAAATAGTAGGTTGTTTAGGATTACCAATGAAATTACGTCCTCCTAAAGCTGCATAATCTATAATCCAATATTCAGCAATACCCATTTCCTCATAATCAGCATACTTTAAATGGTAATCATCACGCCAATTAGTGGAAACAATTTCAATGATTAAAGGTATGGAAGCACCATGACTAATAACTGATTGTTTTTTCCATAATTGTTCATTAGCTAAATTAGCACGATTTAAAACTAACAAATCAGGAAAATAACCAGAATCTTTACCTTCTGGTCTAACTATAACTTGATTAGGTATCATATAAGGAAGATTTAAACCATCAATTTTAGCACTAATTTTCATATTTAAAAATCCTTTAACTTCTTCATGATCTCCTGCTGGTTGCGCCATTTCGACAATTGCTCCATGATGTAATTCATAACGTATATCGGAATTGTCAGGAAGCCAGTTAACAAATTCCTCGAATGTAACAATTTTATTTAAGGTTTGAATCATGACTTTTAAGAATTATTGATGATGACAACATTATTAAGACTTACCCAGGAAGTCATCAAAAACTTAATTGTTTCGTAGGGGTAATTCATGAATTACCCCTACTTTCGTGATGTTTTCCGTAAGTCCTAATTATAACAGCATAACAGCCGTCAGTTTTGTATTTTAAGCTGATAGCTGATAGCTACTTTACTAACCGCACAAAATTCTTCTTACCCACCTGTAACACATTACCATATAAATCATCAGGCTGAGAAAAACTTAAATCTGCATCAGTAATCTTATCACCATCTATTCTTACTCCACCTTCTTGAATTTTGCGTTTACCTTCGGCTGTGCTTTTACATAAACCAGTAGCACCCAAAATAAACGCTAATTTAGCGGGAAATTGAGGAATAGTAGCTAGAGAAAATTCCGGTAATGCTCCTTCCTTACCACCAGTTTTCGCCGCTTCCTTGGCTTCATTAGCTCCTTGTTCGCCGTGATACTGACGGACTATTTCCCATGCCAAAAATTCCTGGCGATCGCGTGGCTTTTCTGGCAGACTATCCAAAGGTAAATCTGTCAACAATTCAAAATATTGTGACAGTAAATTATCTGGCACACCTTGAAGTTTTTGATACTTTTGGGAAGGATGTTCACCCAAACCAACATAATTACCTAAAGACTTCGACATTTTTTGTACACCATCAGTCCCAATTAAAATTGGTAATAACAGTCCAAACTGCGGTTTTAAACCGAAATGACGCTGTAAATCTCGACCGACAGCAATGTTAAATTTTTGATCAGTTCCCCCTAATTCTACATCCGCTTCCACAGCCACAGAATCATAACCTTGCATCAGTGGATACAGGAACTCATGGAGAAAAATAGGATTTTCTTGTTTATAACGTTCTGCAAAACCTTCCTTGGCTAACATTTGTCCTACAGTCATTGTAGAAAGTAACTCTAAAGTTTTTCCTAAATCTAGACGGGAAAGCCATTCTGAGTTATAACGTACCTCAAGCCTACCGGGGCTATCAAAATCTAAAATTGGACGCACTTGGTCAAGATAAGTTTGGGCATTTTGTGCCACATCCGCTTCCGTAAGCTGACGACGCACCTCAGATTTACCGGTAGGATCGCCAATCCGGGCGGTAAAATCACCAATAATCAGAACTGCTGTATGACCAGCATCTTGAAAAGCCCGCAATTTCCGCACAGGAATACTATGGCCAAGATGAATATCCGCCCCCGTTGGGTCAATACCTAGTTTAATTCTTAAAGGACGGTCAGAATTAAGTAACCGATTTTCTAGACTTTCCGTATCCTTATCACCACCATGGGATTGAGGAAAAATTTCTGCCACACCACGATGCAACCAAGAGAAATTTTGCGTCATACTAAGGAGTTCGCTATTAACTATATTGTCCACTCTAAAAGTTAAGTTTGTTATGTTCAACAACCAATTATCTGCTTTCTGTGCTGCTAGACTACTATAATTTCAAAAAATTAACTGTCTTTTTCCATTTAATGAATTACATTTAAATCTACAAGTGAGGAAGTGAGATCGCCGTGTCGTCTAGGACTTTTGATAATAAACAACCACAAGAGCAAGCTTCATCTGGATTTGAGTTTTTTAAAGGAGTAGGTCAGGTCACTGGCGGTACTCTGCTATCCATCGCACTCCTAGCAAGCTCTGTTGTCGCCGGGGGACTCGTAGGTTTAGCCATTAGTTTCCGTAATTTACCAGATGTTAGACAAATAAAAAATTTCTTTCCCTCTGAAACTACTTACATATATGATATAAAAGGTAAACTTTTAACCAGTGTTCATGGGGAAGCCAACCGAGAAGTAGTACCCCTTGATAAAGTTTCCCCGAATCTGAAACGCGCTGTTTTAGCCAGTGAAGATGGCCACTTTTATGATCATCATGGGATTAATCCCACTGGTGTAGGCCGTGCCATTGTCGTAAACATGGTAGCAGGTGGAGTCAAAGAAGGTGGTTCTACCATCACCATGCAGTTGGTTAAAAACCTATTTTTATCTCAAAAACGGGCTTTTACCCGTAAATTAGCAGAAGCTGTCCTAGCAATTCGTTTAGAGCAAATTCTCTCGAAAAACGAAATCCTAGAAATGTACCTCAATCAAGTTTATTGGGGTCATAACAACTACGGTGTCCAAACAGCAGCACGCAGTTATTTTAATAAATCAGCAGAATATTTAACTTTAGGTGAATCAGCTATGATGGCTGGTTTAATCCAAGCGCCAGAAGAGTTTAGCCCGTTTGCGAGTATGAAATTGGCTAAACAGAAACAAAAGGAAGTGCTAGGGCGAATGATAGAGTTAGGTTGGATTAGCCAAAAAGAATATGATGATGCCCTCAAACAACCCATTAAATTGGGCAAAATTAGATCCTTTCAGGGTAGTGCCTCACCTTATATTACCAATACTGTCGCCCAAGAATTGGCGAAAAAATTTGGACGAGATGCCCTACTTAAAGGGGGAATGCGGGTACAAACTACTGTTGATGCCAAATTCCAAGCTATGGCGGAAGAAACCATCAAAAACTGGCATCAAAAACTTCAGTCCCAAGGGTTAGCTAAAAATCAAATGGCTTTGGTCGCTATTGACCCACGTACACATTTTGTCAAAGCTCTTGTTGGTGGCGTAGATTATAAAGTTAGTGAATTTAACCGAGCCACCCAAGCCCAACGCCAACCCGGTTCTTCCTTTAAACCCTTTGTTTATTATGCTGCCTTTGCTACTGGCAAATATGCTCCAGATAGCACAGTGCTAGATGCTCCAGTTAGCTATCAAGATGGTAATGGTTGGTACTACCCTAAAAACTATGATAGTAAGTTTGCCGGCTCGATGTCAATTCGCACCGCCCTTGCCCAGTCTCGCAACATCCCTGTAATTAAACTGGGTAAAGCGGTAGGGATGAATAAAGTGATTGAAACCTGTCGCACATTGGGAATTATGAGTCCTATGGAACCGGTTACATCTCTACCATTAGGTGCTATTGGTGTCACTCCCCTAGAAATGGCTAGTGCTTACGCTACCTTTGCTAATTATGGCTGGCAGTCACCACCTACGGTAATAGTCCGCATTACAGATAGTGTCGGTAATGTGATTCTTGATAATACACCTAAGCAAAAACAAGTTCTTGATCCTTGGGCATCAGCAGCAATTATTGATGTCATGCAATCAGTAATTACTGAAGGTACAGGTAAAAATGCCGCTATAGGTAGACCTGCTGCGGGTAAGACAGGAACTACATCTTCAGAAAAAGATATTTGGTTTGTTGGTACTGTGCCACAATTAACTACTGCTGTTTGGGTGGGTAGAGATGATAATAAACAACTAGCCAGTGGGGCAACTGGCGGTGTGATAGTAGCTCCTATCTGGCGCGATTTTATGACAAAAGCACTCAATGGTGTACCTGTAGAAAAGTTTAAATCACCTTCTCAATTCCCACGTCCTAAATCAAATTAATTGGTCAGTGGTCAGTGGTCAGTGGTCAGTAGAAAAAACTTCTCCCCTAGACCCCTGCTCACTTTTCCCTGTTCCGAGTCATTTTGTTTTTTCCAATTCTGCTTTCATCCTTTCTAAAGTGACATTCATTTGATCAAACATTTGCTGTGGAGTGACACCAAACTGACCTAGCTGGGTTTTTAGTTGCTGTATGGTCATTTGTGCCATGAAATCCTCTGATAACTCGAACCGCTTCATAAAGACGCGATAACGATCCATTAGGGTTTCCATTTGCTCAATAAACAGCTTTTTGCCCTCGCGGTCAAATTTGCCGTAGCTGTTGCCAAGTTGAATAAGTGCTTGATAATCTTCAAACAACTGCTTGGCTTCTTGCTGCACTATTTCAGAGTCGAAGAATCCCATTTTGCTTTAATTTAACTAAGTGCTATTAGTTCAGTAGCTGGCAATTTTGTCTCTATATCCTATTTTAGTGTAGAAGATTCATATATAAAAACTACTTCGGTTAAAGTAGGGTTTTTTACCGAAATTTCACTACTTGACCTTATGTATAGTAGGGAACAGTTGACGGTTGAGGGTTTATGGTTGTATCTTGCCTTAATACCATTCTGGATGTTTACTTTTAAATTTTACTATATGATATAAAAGTAAATAAAACTTAAAATATATTCATGCAAATGCTAAATGACTCTTCTGGCTTACCCAAGGTTAAAGATTCACTAACTAGGCAAATTCTCTTAGGTAATGAACCTAGTCCTGAGTTAATAGCAATTATTACGATCTATTTTGTCCAAGGCATATTGGCATTATCGCGGTTAGCAGTTAGCTTTTTTCTCAAAGATGAATTGCTATTGAGTCCAGTACAAATGTCAGCCATTATCGGTATTAGTACCACCCCTTGGATGATTAAACCATTATATGGTTTTATCTCTGATAGTTTCCCTTTATTTGGCTATCATAGAAAACCTTACATTTTACTATCTGGAATTATTGGTTGTGCAGCTTGGGTATGTTTAGGAACTGTAGTTCATACTAGCTCAATGGCAACAATGATGATTTTACTTTCTTCTCTCTCTGTTGCCATTAGCGATGTGATCATTGATTCTATAGTAGTTGAAAGAGCGAGAATTGAAACAGAAGCTAATGTCGGTTCTTTACAATCTCTTTGTTGGGGTAGTACAGCCATTGGAGGCTTGTGTACAGCTTATTTTAGCGGCTTGCTTTTAGAATATTTTAGCACCCGCACAGTATTTTTAATCACAGCATTATTTCCATTAGTTATGTCATCTGTAACTTGGTTAATTGCCGAGCAACCTGTTGATAAAAATGAGAAAAGTACGAAAGATAATAATACTAAAAATCAGCTAGTACAAATCTGTGCAGCTATTACACAAAAATCTATTTTATTACCAACGTTATTTATCTTTTTTTGGCACGCTACACCTAATGCAGAAGCGGCTTTTTTCTATTTCACCACTAATGAACTACATTTTGACCCAGAATTTTTAGGACGAGTGCGATTGGTGACAAGTTTTGCTTCTTTAATTGGAGTTTGGGCTTTTCAACGTTACTTGAAAACTATTCCTTTTCGAGTGATGTTTACCTGGGGAATTTTGCTATCCACTGCCTTAGGAATGACAACTTTACTATTAGTCACTCATACTAATAGACTTTTAGGAATAGATGATCATTGGTTTAGTTTAGGTGATAGTTTAATTATTACTGTGATTGGGAAAATTGTCTTTATGCCTGTTCTCGTATTATCTACTAAACTTTGTCCTCCTGGGATAGAAGCCACATTTTTTGCTTTATTAATGTCTGTGTTAAATTTAGGAGGAACTGTTTCCTATGGTTTAGGTTCAGTTATGATGCAATGGTTAGGAATTACAGAAAATCATTTTGATTCACTGTGGTTATTGATCATTATTACTAACTGTAGTTCTTTAATTCCCATATTTTTGATTAAATGGCTACCAGATGGTAAAGTAGAAATTAATAATAGTCAAGCTGTTGTTAATGATGTAGTTTAGTCCTAAGGATTCTGGATAGAGAAAACTTGACATAGCAGAGAACAGGGAGGATAAAAGAAAAATGTTCTTTATCCTTTACTGTGAACTCCTGATAGCCAAGCTTAGTCTTAGCCATACTCCTGAATTCTTACGTTTAGTTTATTCTCTCAATCACAAAAATGCAAACTGTAGAACCGGAAAATAATCAACTTTTAGCAAAATCCTATACTCTCAAAGATTGGCAAGGTGGATATGAATCTCTCAAGGAAGAATTTGATTATTGGATTGATGATATAGAGGGAGAAATACCTTTAGATTTATCAGGAACTTTATTGAGAAATGGTCCAGGCTTATTAGATATTAATGGACAAAGATTACATCATCCTTTTGATGGTGATGGGATGATTAGTAGGGTAACTTTTACCAATGGCCGCGCCCATTTTCGTAATCGGTTTGTGCAAACAGAAGGTTATTTAGCGGAAAAAAAAGCTGGTAAAATTCTCTATCGAGGTGTTTTTGGCACAGAAAAACCCGGTGGTTGGTTGGCGAATATTTTTGATTTAAAGATTAAACATATTGCTAATACCAATGTCATTTATTGGGGTAGTAAACTTTTAGCTTTATGGGAAGCGGCAGAACCTTATTTACTTAATCCCCAAACCTTAGAAACATTAGGAAATGAATATTTTGATGGGGTTTTATCCAAAAAAGAAGCTTTTAGCGCCCATCCCAAAATCGATCCTCATGGTAAGTTAGTTAATTTTGCGATTAAACCGGGACTATCAACCACAATTACAATCTTTGAATTGAATACCCAGGGAAAAATTACCAGTAAACAAAGTCATCAGGTTGACGGATTTTGCTTTATTCATGATTTTGTAATTACAGAAAATTACTGTATTTTCTTTCAAAATCCTGTTGATTTTAACCCCATACCTTTTGCTTTGGGAATATCCACAGCAGGACAATGTATTAAATTTCAAAAAAATCAACCTACAAAAATCATCGTTATTCCTCGCACCGGAAAAATACAAAATCAAAAAGTCCAAGTTTTAGAAACCAAAGCAGGGTTTATTTTTCATCATGTTAATGCTTTTGAAGAAGAAAATAAAATCATTATTGATTCGATTTGTTATCAATCATTAATAGAGGTTGAACCTAATAGCGATTATCGAGAAACTGATTTTGATAAAAATTCTCCTGGACAACTTTGGCGGTTTAATCTGAATTTATCAGCCCATAAAGTAGAAAATCATGTGATCAGCGATCGCCCTTGTGAATTTCCAGTTATTCACCCGCACAATGTAGGTAAATCCTATCGTTATTTATATGGTGGTGCGGCTGATCAAAAAGGAGTAAATGCGCCATTACAAGCTATTTTCAAATATGATTTAGAGTTGGGAACAGAAGAATTATGGAGTGCTGCACCACGAGGTTTTACTGGCGAACCAATTTTTGTTCCTCGTCCCAATTCACAAATAGAAGATGATGGTTGGTTAATTACTTTAGTTTATGATGCCGAATATCATCGTTCGGATGTGGTGATTTTAGATGCGGCAAATTTGGCCAAAGGTGCGATCGCTAAATTACATCTTAAACATCATATTCCCTACGGTTTACATGGCAGTTTTACACCAGAAATATTCATCTAAAGATCCATCGGTAGAAAATCGCATTTACACAACTAAAGAGATAATAAAATATGAGAAATTTGAGGTGTACGGGCAAGCTACCCAGTCACTGGTTAATTTGGCTTTCGGTTTGATTGTTGGTGTTACGATAATTACTGTGGTGTAGTCAGTTTTTAAGAGATAATTTCTGAACGCGTTCTGAACACCAATTACGCAATAGATAAGCTGTTGTGCATTTAATTTGTATAATTCTTGCGGGCAAGATGCCCGCACTACAAGAAATAACAACATTAGGATTATTGGATCTAGCTGCGTAACAGCTTAAAAGTTGATCAAATCGGCGGTTAGAAACCGCGTCTACACGGGCAAAACCTGCCTACCCAGATTAAAAGTCCCATTAAGTAAGTTTAACCAAACCATCAAAAAAGCCCCTGTTTAAAATGCACCATGTATAATATGGTTTATCTATCCTGTATATTCTCTATACAGAATTACAAATATCCCAGGGGTAAATCATGGCAAGTTACATTAAGTCTAAAGTCCAACAGTCTCTAAGTTTTCTGCTAGTCCTGGCTATAGCATTTTCAGTATTCAGTGGGTTTCTCTTCCTCAATCCTAGTCCTTCCTATGCGTATAGTCGGGATTTAAGCGGGGCGAATTTAAGAGGGGCGGATTTAAGAGGGGCGGATTTAGACGGGGCGGATTTAAGCGCGGCGGATTTAAGCAGGGCGGATTTAGACAAGGCGAATTTAGACGAGGCGAATTTAAGAGGGGCGATCGCCGATCGTCGGACTATATTTCCTAAAGGTTTTGATGCAAGGGGCGCAGGAGTAACATTCCGGAACTAATAAATTTTATTCCCAGACATCAAAAAAACCTCGCCTTTTCTAAGATAGGGTTAGGGTGGGGTTTTCTCATTCAGCCATATTCCAACTACATTACTTGCGGCTGGAAGATTATCTAAAATTGGCGGTTGGAACAGATTAAAAATCCCATTAACAAAGTTTAACCAAACCATCAAAAAAGCCCCTGTTTAAAATGCACCATGTATAATATAGTTTATCTATCCTGTATATTCTCTATACAGAATTACAAATATCCCAGAGGTAAATCATGGCAAGTTACATTAAGTCTAAAGTCCAACAGTCTCTAAGTTTTCTGCTAGTCCTGGCTATAGCATTTTCAGTATTCAGTGGGTTTCTCTTCCTCAATCCTAGTCCTTCCTATGCGTATAGTCGGGATTTAAGCGGGGCGAATTTAAGAGGGGCGGATTTAAGAGGGGCGGATTTAGACGGGGCGGATTTAAGCGCGGCGGATTTAAGCAGGGCGGATTTAGACAAGGCGAATTTAGACGAGGCGAATTTAAGAGGGGCGATCGCCGATCGTCGGACTATATTTCCTAAAGGTTTTGATGCAAGGGGCGCAGGAGTAACATTCCGGAACTAATAAATTTTATTCCCAGACATCAAAAAAACCTCGCCTTTTCTAAGATAGGGTTAGGGTGGGGTTTTCTCATTCAGCCATATTCCAACTACATTACTTGCGGCTGGAAGATTATCTAAAATTGGCGGTTTCCAACCGCCAAAGCTAAAATAACCAGTTGTTGATTTTTCTTCCACTAAAACTACTACAATGACTGTTGATGCTAGATAATGGGAAAGCTTTGACATTTACCCAACCTAGCTCGGAACTAAAGAACTAACAACTATGCGAACTCACTATTGCGGCGAACTCCGAAAAGAACATATTGGTGAAACTGTTACCTTTTACGGATGGGTAGACCGTCGCCGCGATCACGGTGGTGTGATATTCTTAGACTTGCGCGATGCCTACGGCGGGCTACGCCTACGCTCTGGTACTGTGCAAATCGTCAGCGACCCCCAGCGCACCCCAGACTCCTACGAACAAGCTAACGCCCTACGTAATGAATACGTAGTGAAAATTACTGGCAGGGTCACTGAACGTCCTCCAGAATCTTTAAATACTCGTATTCCCACAGGCGAAGTCGAAGTCTATGCTGATAAAATAGAAATCCTCAACGCCGTCCGTAAACAATTACCTTTCCAAGTTTCCACCGCAGACACGGAAACAGTGCGGGAAGAATTGCGGTTAAGATATCGTTACTTGGACTTACGACGGGAACGCATGGCGCAAAATATGCAATTGCGTCATCAAGTCATCAAAGCTATGCGGCGCTACCTGGAAGATATAGAAGGTTTTATCGAAGTTGAAACCCCAGTTCTCACCCGTTCCACCCCCGAAGGGGCGCGAGATTATATTCTTCCCAGTCGGGTGAATGAGGGTGAATGGTTCGCTTTACCCCAATCTCCCCAACTCTTCAAACAATTATTGATGGTATCAGGCATGGATAGATACTATCAAATTGCCCGATGTTTCCGCGATGAAGATTTACGTGCCGACAGACAACCGGAGTTTACCCAACTAGACATGGAAATGAGTTTCATGTCTGAAGATGAAATTATCGAACTCAATGAAAAGTTAGTTTGTCATATTTTCAAAACTGTTAAAGGAATTGATTTACCTCGTCCTTTTCCTCGTCTTTCCTACGCCCAAGCAATGGCGAAATATGGCAGTGATAAACCAGATACCCGTTATGCTTTGGAATTAGTTGATGTTTCTGACGTTTTAAAAGATTCCGGTTTTAAAGTTTTTCGAGAAGCCATTTCTAACGGTGGTATTGTTAAAATCCTACCCATTCCTAATGGTAATGATGCCATTTCTAATGTTCGCATTAAACCAGATGGCGATATTTTTAAAGAAGCCGCAGAAGCTGGTGCGAAAGGATTAGCTTATATCCGCGTCCGCGAAAATGACGAACTTGATACTATTGGTGCAATTAAAGATAATTTAACACCGGAGCAAAAGCAGGAAATCTTAACAAGAACAGGTGCAAAAGCTGGACATTTGTTATTATTTGCGGCTGCTGATACAACCACTGTTAATAAAACTTTAGACAGAATTCGTCAATATGTGGCTAGGGAATTTAAGTTAATTGCAAAAGACAAAATTAACTTCCTCTGGGTGACAGAATTTCCCATGTTTGAATGGAATGCAGATGAAAAACGTCTGGAAGCATTACACCATCCCTTTACAGCACCCCATCCTGATGATATCAACGATTTAAAAACCGCCCGCGCCCAAGCCTATGATTTAGTATTAAATGGCTTTGAAGTTGGGGGTGGAAGTTTACGAATTTATCAGCGAGAAGTGCAAGAACAGGTATTTACAGCCATTGGTTTATCAACGGAAGAAGCACAAAGTAAATTCGGCTTTTTGTTAGAAGCTTTTGAATATGGAACTCCTCCCCACGGTGGTATTGCCTACGGTGTAGATCGGTTGGTAATGTTATTAGCAGGAGAAGAATCTATTCGTGATGTCATTGCTTTCCCCAAAACACAACAAGCACGTTGTTTATTAACAGATGCACCTTCTGGTGTAGATGCAAAACAGTTGAAAGAACTTCATGTTGCTTCGACTGTTAAACCGAAAACCTAAATCACAGAACTGATCAAGCCCTTCATTCTGACATAAAAGTAGCGGTAATTGATGAATTACCGCTATAAAATAATTAGATTTTTATATTAGTAGGAAGTATAGAAGAATTTTATCGAGCTAAGGCAAGAGACGGTTATACACACGAATATCTACCTGTAGTAATTCCAGTCGTCACGTTTCCCTCAACTGAAATATTTATAGCTGCTGCTAAAATAGACACCAAAAAATTAATTAAGGATGCTTATGGTAAGAAACCAGGAGAATTAAAAACCTTACTTTATGGTACTAAAGAACTTAAAACTCTTAGTGATGAAGACTTTAAGAAAAAAGCATTGATTTTATCAACGCAGAAAGTAAAGTATAGGCAAAATTTTTCAGAATGTACCTAAATCTCGTACTTTTATTCAAACTTTATCTCTTGGTAAATATTACATCTAAATTAATATTCAACTACAATTTTCCCTTAAAGAAATAACCCCCTCCTATTTGTATGTAATAGAGGGGGTTTACAAAACTTAATATCCTTCTTCTTCGTATTCCACTTGTCGTTCCTTGACCTTTTTGGGAATATTTACGGGCTTTGGTGCATCATCCCAAGCATCACCATCTAGATCATCATCATAGTCATCATACTTGTCTGCATAAGTCTTTTTAGCCGGTTTGGCTTCGTATCTTGGAACTTCCTGATAACTATCCCTTACCGTTGCATCACTCCAGTTATCTTCTTCATCTTCTTCATACTGAATTGACTCTAAGGAACGAGCTTTCATCACTTGACGCTGGGGTCTTTCTTCTTCTACATAGTCTTCCGTCCATTCCTCTTCTTGGGCTATGGGTTCGGGAATACGGACTTTTGGCCGAGGTGGTTGGAGGGGTACACCACTAGGCAATTGATTGCTGGGTGAAACTGTGCGAGGTGCGCTGTAACCAAATTCTTCTTCTGCGTCTCTTTCCCAAGGGGCTTTACCAATACCTAGCCGTTCTAAAACGCCCACAGTTAGCTGGTTTACTCTTTCTTCAGCACCTTCAAATACAATTAACCGACTTGGCCCGGTGCTGACAACTTCATCTATGGATAGTTCGTAGGTACTCAAAAACTGGTCAGGAATTTGGGGTAAACCCAAGGAGGCAATGACGATGGAGTATATTTTCCCCGTTTCACCATTAAATTTAAAGCCTCTGACCTTCCCTAAGACTTCACCTGTTTCGGTGATTACTTCCCAGTTCATGAGGTTGCTGAGAATCTCTACTTCCACATCTTCGATGACATCCTCGTTATCCACTAAGATGACATCACCTATTTGGTTGATGGTGTTGAGATACATATTACGAGGCAGACTAGACATAGAGATCAGGCTGTCCCGCAAACTAAGTGCTACAACTTCTCTTTGATCAACATCAACCCAGACTTGACTCACGATACCTAACCGCTTGCCGTTGTCGCGGGTAATTACCTGAGTGTTTAATATATCGGAACGTCTAATTACTTGTTCTGAGGTCATTCTATAGGTCGTCCTGTTCTCTTAGCGTGCCGTAGGCAATCTCGAATTCGGTTTATGTATATGTCTATTTTTAACAGAAATTTGTCAGTTGTCAGTTGTCAGTTGTCGGTTATAAACTTCTTTCCTGTTCCCTGTTTCCTAACTAGATGATTCTAACTTAATATCCAAAACTTGAGTGTACGCGCCTTTGGACTGAGTTAGGCCAATTGCGCGCTGTGCTGATTATATCATCAAATGGCGCAAACTCACAACTATAAACTGTGCCTGTTCCGCCTGTTGTTTAATCATTCTAGCTAATCATTCCCAGTTTGACCGATCTAAAAGTTCGAGTTCACATCGAAAGTTGGCTGATTTTGCAATGACTCAATTATGGCACTGACTAACGCAAGGCGATCGCTTGATGGTAGTTTGAATATCTGCTCTTTAAGTTCTTGTAACAACATAGATAGCTCCTATGCTAGAATGATTGTCTAATATATGTTGTCTACTCAGTATATATATTATAAACGATCTCGCTTTATACGTTTAATTTGAGCGATTGCCTCTCGCAGTTGATAAATCTAACCTACAGGTGACAAGCACAAGAGGAGCAGCACTAGGCTATGATTCATCTGCTAAATATCTAATTCTTGATATTAAAGTATTAAATAAGCGATCGCAATAAGGAGAAGTTTGACGAACTATATCGGCATTAAGACGTTTTAAAATCTCTAAAGCATGGTGAGGTGGACGACGAGTTTTTTTATCATATTTACCATGTTTAGAATGACGAGTTGCTGTATTATCTCTTTCACAAACTACGACAGATTCAGGATGCGTATAATCAAGTAAAATTGAATGTGATTTTTGAGGATAATCAATAGTAATTTTAATTTCTGCTATTGGAGTATCTTTATTACCTTTCCATAAAAATTCACTAATACCTCCACCTTGACGAAAAGGTGCAGGTAAATCTGTAGGAATTGCTTTTAAAATACCAATAGCTTCAATTAAATTAGATGTCCCAGAAGTATTAGTACCAATTAACACATTTAGCGGTTGTAATTCAATTTCTTCACCTTCACTTCCATAAGAAAGAAAGTTTTGTAATTTGATCTTATGAATAAATCTTTTACCTTCCATTTACTTCTCCTAATATTAAATAAAACTATATTATTGCTAATATTTTGGGTAAGGAATACACAATTATTTATGTTTTGCGATAGCGTAAGCGCTGACTTGTCAGATCGCTTGATGGTAGTTTGAATATCTGCTCTTTAAGTTCTTGTAACAACATAGATAGCTCCTATGCTTGAATGGTTGTCTAATATATGTTGTCTATTCAGTATATTATAAACGATCTTGCTTTATACGTTTAATTTGAGCGATAGCGAAGCGCTCCGTAGGAATCGCGCAAGCGCTGACTTGTCAGTTCGGCGATCTCGCTGAGTTGATAGCTTTGTCATTAGTTCGACGTTTTCCTCGTTCAACGGTGTTAATGTATTCGTTGGAATTAATGGAAAATCCAAATGTAGAGATGGTTTGGGTTGATGAAATTTTACATCGGGAAGCAATAGATTTATTGTTAGTTCGACAAGATAAAACATATTCTTTGTGTGATGCTATCAGTTTTGTGTTGATGCGGAAGAAAGGAATTAGGGAAGCGTTGACTACTGATAAACATTTTGAGCAAGAAGGATTTACTCGTTTATTGCAATCTTAAACTTAAATGGATTCTTTAACTAATCAATATCATCAGATTATTAAAAATGTTATTCAAGAATATCTGATTTTTTTGGTAATGATGAACAGGTGAAGGTAGAAGTGGTGTTAGATGAAAAAAATGATCATTATTTATTAGTAGAAACTGGTTGAGAAAATCGCACTTGATCAATCCAAACTACAAGCGATCGCACTTGATTAATCTAAACTACAAGCGATCGCACTCGCATAATTTTGACTTTTTCTTGATAATTAGCTTATCAATGATGTAATGTAAATTTCGCGTCTTGTCAAGTCTTAAAATGTAAATTTTCTCAAGATCATCGTTTTTCTGAATCAGGATTTACACAGGATGTGAGTTTAAACATAAAATATAAATACAACCTTGGTTATGCCTATGACTTTCCTCACAGTATTGACATTACCAGACCACACCCAGTTACCAGACTCCGATGGTACATTTGTGAAAAATCTTCAGGAACATCCCCAAAGTATATTAATTACAGACTCTATTAAACCTATTCTCGAAAGACTGCATCCTGATGGCCAATATTGTATCGGTCAAGATTCTGGGATATATTGGCGTTTAACAGATCCACCAGAAAAAGGTGCAGAAGCACCAGATTGGTTTTATGTGGCTAATGTACCACCAACTTTAAACGGTAAAATGCGCCGTTCTTATGTGTTATGGAAAGAATATATTGCACCTTTAATAGTAATTGAATTCGTCTCAGGTGATGGTTCAGAAGAACGAGATAAAACGCCACCATCTCAAGGAAATGATGGCAAAGTTGGTAAATTGTGGGTTTATGAACAAGCTATTCGTGTTCCTTATTATGCCATTTATGAAGTAGCAAAGGCACAAGTCGAAGTTTATCATTTAGTGGATAATAACTATCAATTAATGACAGCCAATGAACGGGGACATTATCCCATTAAACCTTTGAAAGTCGAGTTAGGAATTTGGCAAGGTTTATATCAAAATGCAGAATTACCCTGGTTGCGTTGGTGGGATGAAGCAGGAAATTTATTATTAACAGGTGAAGAACGTGCAGCACTTGAAAAACAAAAGCGGGAAAAACTTCTAGAAAAATTACGCTCCCTTTCTCCTGAACAACTTAACACTTTAGGAATTGATCTGGAAATGTTAGAATAAATACTAATTTTTTAAAAAATTCCTAAAAAATTTATGAATCAGGATGCCCAATATTTGAGGATTTACAGGATGCTTTTGGGAAAATATCGTGTTTTGATTTTTAATTGTACGTCTTTATCTGTGTTTATCTGCGTTCAGTTATAGTTGTTTAACTTAAAAATGAGACAAAAAGTGATAGGTTCTGTAGATAATGATTCTAGGATAACCAAGGCTGTTCAATTGTTTAAAGAATTAAATTTCCGTGGTTATTGTTTAGCTTAATGTCTCAATCTAAAGTTAAATGAATATAACAACCTCGACGATTGATCCGTCGTCATGAACTTCTTTTATTTGGGCGATTAGAGTGGCATTTATATATTGCATTGTAGCAATATATTTAACTTCTGTCGAGTGGCAATATTATGATCCGAAAGGCACAGTTGAGCGATTCGCCGATTACACTTAACCCCAACAAGCGATCGCACTTTAGTTAATCTAACATACGAGCGATCGCACTTTATCAATCTAACCTACGGCTAAACTAACAAGTCAAGGTTCTTGAGAAAGAGATAAGATACGCTGATATAGCCGGGGACTGATGCGAAAACCAGCCTGGTTGATCAAAGCATCCATGACAGGTTGAACTTGAGGGATAAGACTTCTTTGTTTAGCAACAAGCAGAATACCCAGAATACCAATAATAGGTATCCCAAGCCGGAGAGCTTCTTGCCGTCCCAAGCGTTCATCAATGAGCAAATCATCGGCTTGTAGCTCAAGTGCCAAGGCTATAGCATTTGCTTCTCCGGCATCAAGTCCTCGTTCCTGTTGAAGCTGGTTAGCAAGTTGGGAGTTCTTAAGGAATTGGGGTTGAATCCAGTCCAGTTGGAGAATAGCTGAAATAGTAGGATTGCTGGCGGCTACCAGTTCGCTGGCAACCACGTCAGGAATGATAACTTTATGGTAAATAGATTCTAGCAAGCCAAGATGATCAACAAGGGCAAGATTCGAGAGAGCAGAAGTATCACTGACGACAATCATAGCCAGCCCCGACTCCGCAGGTGTTGAACATCTTGCTCAAAGTCTTCCACATCGTAATGGACACAAATATTCCGATCTGCCAGCAGCTTTTGAAAGTTCATTATGTCTATTCCAGCAATTTTGCTGGCGCGGCTGAGGGAAATCCGCTGCTGCTGGAATAGGGCAATGGCTATTTCCTGAAGCCATTCACTCTGGTTAAAAGTTTCAGTTTTACTGAGGCTATCAGGTAGGTTTAGGGTAATTTGCATCAAGTTGTCCTCACGCAGTCACTTCTAATTTTAACTTTATCAATCCAACCTACAAGCGATTCCTGCGGAGCGCTTCGCTATCGCAATTTATCAATTCAACCTACAAGCGATTCCTACGGAGCGCTTCGCTATCGCACTTTCTCAATCTAACCTATGAGCGATTCCTACGGAGCGCTTCGCTATCGCACTTCCTAACACCACCTACGAGCAAGTTTAGTTTTTTGCAGACTCATTCAGTTGCTGCTGAATCTGTTGAACTTCCTCGATCGATAAACCTGTTGAAGATACAATAAGATTGAGTGCCACGCCACCGCGTAGAAGATTAAGCGCGATCGCCCGCTTCTCCTCTTTCCGAGCATCTCTTTCAATCGAACGATAAACAGTGGATTCCTGCATGATGTCTCTCCGTAGTATGCGATAAACGATCTCATCTTCTAATTTTAGCCCAGCCAAAATCCCTGATGCTGCCATCAGGTTTGCTTTTGTCGTAGGGTCTGCAATCTGATCCACCCTTTGAGCTACTTGGCGCAACGTTTCCTCAGCATTCACACTTTCACCCAAAAGCCAACTGGCAAAGTCAGCAGAAAAATTTTCGGCAAGAAATCGGCAGGTATCGTCATACATGAAAAAATTATACGATAATATCCGCTTACTCAATTCAAAGTCGGATAGAATTTTTCCCTTGGTTTTATCCAGAATTTTTCTGTATAACGGTACAATTGAACGCACTTTATCAATCTAACCTACTAGCGATCGCAATTTATCAATCCAACCTAAAAGCGATCGCACTTTATCAATCTAACCTACAAGCGATCGCACTTGATTTTGCGATCACCAATAACTTCTCATGACTTCGGTTCATCGCATTGTTCTGCCTCGTGAGATAAAGCGTTAAATATTGTGTCGTTCCCTGAGTTGTTCGCGTTGCCTATCTTGTATGTGCTTGAGGTGTACCATTTTTAAGCGATGAATAAACTCTCCAACTTTCTGTAAGCTCAATTCGGTCGAGAATGAACTTTTGCCATTTGTATCCTGAAAGATAACAACGTCGCCTGAACGGAACGAAACTCGGGCGTGTGCGACGGCGTTACGGATATGCCGAAGGTAGTCTATGGTTGATTGATCCTCATTGTAAGTTGTTGTTGTGTTTGCAGTGTTTGCGTGCAGAAACTTTTGAATTTTGTCGAATTCGTCAGAGTGTAGCTTTTCTAGCAACTGTTTGGGTATGACTAGCATCGCATAAAGGGACATCAGCAGAGAACCCTGATTGTCTACTCCTAAGTTACGAATTACTTCTTTGACGATAGGGTCAGCGAACGTAATTGAGTCGTAGTAATCAGGATTAGTGAAAGCGTTGTTCTTTAGTTCAATCAAAAAGCAAACAGTCCAATAGCTCTGAAAGATCAAGTTCTCTTCTTGTGACATTGTAAACGACATATTTATTCTTCATATGTGTGTAACCAAATCACTATACACCCAACAAGAAAACGTTCACAAATGGTGCGTTGAGTTAATACCAAAAGATTGATGAGAGATTATCGCTTCACAATTATCCATCTTACGCGATTCTTCGGACTGCTTCAATGGTCAGATGATTGTAATTTAATACCCAAAACCTGAGTATATGCTCCTCTAGCTTGAGTCACCCCAATTGTCCGCTGTGCTGATTCTATCATCGGGCGGCGCAAACTCACAACAATAAACTGTGCCTGTTCTGCTTGTTGTTTAATCATTCTCGCTAATCGTTCCACATTTGCCCCATCTAGAAACATATCCACTTCATCAAAGGCGTAAAATGGAGAGGGACGGTAACGTTGTAGAGAGAAAATAAAACTTAATGCAGTTAAAGATTTCTCTCCCCCTGACATAGAAGCAAGACGTTGGACGGGTTTTCCTTTGGGGTGTGCGACTAGGTTTAAACCACTGTTAAAGGGGTCTTCGGGGTTATCTAGTTGTAAATAACCGTCACCATCGGAAAGGGTAGCAAAAATCGATTGGAAATTCTCATTTACTGCGTCGAAAGCTTCTTTAAATGCTTTTTGACGGAGGGTGGTGAAGTTTTCAATTCTTAATAATAATTCTGTTCTTTCACCTTCCAAAGTCTCTAATTTTTCGGTGAGTTCTTGGAGACGACCTTGGACTTTATCATATTCTTCTAAAGCTAACATATTTACAGGTTCCATTGCCTGTAAACGTTTGCCTATTGTCCGCAATTCTTTTTGTAAGTCTTCTAAATCAACTTTAGCAGGAACTTCTGGCAAAGGATTGGGTAATTCTGCACCTAAGTCTCGCAATTGGGTTTGTAATGCTGTTAAATCTTCCCGGCGTTTTTCTTGGGTTTCTTGCAGTTTCTCAATTTCCCATTGTAATTGTTGTTGACGCAATAGGAGCGATCGCAATTCGGTTTCTGCTATATCTCGATTTTTCTTTTCTTTCCCTAAATTCTCTTCCAATTGACCCAATTTAGCTTGAATTTCGGTAATTAAATGATTCAATTCTTCAACTTGACTATTAACCGTTGCTTGTTGCTGTTTTCCTGTGGTTTCTTCTTGCTGATATTGAATAACTCTGATTTGGGATTCTTCTATTTTTTCTTGTAATCGTTGTTGTTGATTTTCGATATTTTTTAATTGTTGTTGCACATCTCTTAACGCGGTTTCTCGTTGTTGCAATTCCTGTTCTTGGGTTTTAATGATAGCTTGGATGTGTTGCCATTCGCTGGGGGTTTGGGAAGATTCCAACTCAGCTAAAGTATGTCTCAATTGTTGTAATTGAGTTTCTTGTTCTGGTAATTCCCGATTTAAAATTTCTAAACGGGACTGTGCAGTGGTGAATTTTTCGGTATTTTGGGAAAGTTGGGTGCGGGTGGTTGTTAGTTGCGCGGTTAAACTTTTAATCTCTTTTTGTAACTGTTCTAAATATAATTGTTTTTCTCTGCGTCCTTGACGTGCTTCCGTTAATTCTAAAGTTAATGTTTTAGTGCGAGTTCCTAAACTAGCAATTGCTTCTCCACAACGTTCTAAAATACGATCAATATCTATTAAACGAGTTTTTAAATTAGCGACTTCTTGAGATTCTCCAACTTCACCATGATCAAAGCGTAAAGATGAACGTTGACTTCCACTACCTCCAGTCATTGCGCCGCTTGTTTCTAATAATTCCCCTTGTAACGTGACTATTCGATATAGTCCCATGTTTTTCCGAGCTTGTGCCAGGGTGGCAAATACTACCGTTGCACCAAAAACATAGGCAAATACATCATGATAACGGCGATCGCACTCTACCAAATCTACCGCATAACTGACAAATCCATCAGCTAAACGCAGAGTTGCATCCTGGGTAAATTTCGGTACTTTAATCTTATTTAAAGGTAAAAAAGTTGCCCTTCCCGCCCGTTTTTGTTTCAAAAGTTCAATCCCGGCTGATGCGACGCTATCATCTTCAACAACAATATGCCCTAAACGCCCACCACCAGCCATTTCTAAAGCTAATTGATATTTAGGATCTACCTTGCCTAATTGCACTACCAAACCGCATAAACCGGGCATTTCTGACTGTAAAATTACCTTACTAGCTTGTGTTCCTTGTATCTCCTGTTGTGCCTGGGTTTGTGCTTCTAATTTATCTAATTGACGTTGTTTGTCCCGTTGTTCTTGTAAAAGTCGTTTTTGAGTATCTTGTTGAATTTGTAACTCTTGTTCCGTCGCAGCGAGATTTTCGGCTAAATTTTGAATAGGTTGGGTAGAAGCATTAAATTCTGTTTCTAAACGCCCATATTCAGCTTGTTTTTGGGCTAATTCTGGTTCTAAAGTGGCAATTAACTGAGATTGTTCAGAAATCAGTTGTTGTAATTGAGTATTCCGTTCCTGTAATTGTGCTTGTTCGGTGCGTTGGGGTTCGAGAATATGCAATAAAGAATCAATTTGCCGATTTAAAGCCGTTTGTTGTTGTACCCAAGCTTCGGAAGCGGTGGCAATTTCCGCAGCAGCTTGACGAGAGGCTTCTAAATTTTGTTGAGCTTTATCTCTTTCTGTTTGTAGAGATGTGACATTCAACATTTCTACATTTTGTTGTTTTTTAGCTTCCTCTAGAGCAAGTTGATATTGCTGAATTTCTTGATAAGTTTGATTTAATCGCTTTGTAGATTCTTGAATAGATGTTTCTAACTCCCGTTGTTGTCGCTGGAGTTGTTTCCGTTCCGCTTCTTGGGTAGCGAGATTAGACTGAACAGCAAGAAGTTCCTCCTCACCCAAAGCTTTCACCCGCAGATTTAGCTGCTCTAATTCAGTGGTTTTTTGATTAATTTGGGAATTAGTTGTATTTAACTGAGTAGTAAATTCACTGAGATTGCGATCGCCCTCTTGAACTTGTGCAACCAGCTTTTCCTGCTGTGTTTGGAGAGAACGCCAAGATAACACCGCTTCCCAGGATTGTTTTTGAATAAATTCAATTCGCAATAATTGATACTTTTCCGCCTTAGCCTTATCTTGAGATAGGCGATCGCATTGTACACTTAACTCAGTTTGAATAATCCGACAACTATCTTCTTTATCCTTCACCTCATCTAAAGTAGACTTAGCTTGGACTATTTTCCGATCATAAGTCGCCACCCCGGCCAACTCATCAATAATTTCTCGACGTTCCCGCGCATTCATAGAAATGATGCTGGTTACATCACCTTGTAACACCACATTATAGCCTTCAGGATAAATCCGTAACTCCTCCAAATCCTCATGTAACTCAGACAGAGTACAGGCCACACCATTAATATAATAATTGGATGTATAAGTTCCTTGCTGAGTCACCCGTAACCGTCGAGTCACACTCCACTCAGAGGATTTTGAATTTTGGATTTTGGATTTTGGATTTTCTTCCGTTTCTGGTGTTTCTTCTGCCGCCTCTACTTCTGTATTAAAATCAGCAATATCAGAAATATCAAAAGTTACTGTTACACTAGCTTCTAGTGCCGCACGTCCCTTATGTTTTTGGGCATTATTCACCAAGTCTGGCAAACGTTCGGCACGCATTCCCTTAGAACTAGCTAGTCCCAAACAAAACAGCAACGCATCAAGAATATTTGATTTACCAGAACCATTAGGACCAGATATGACAGTACACCCCGGTAGGAGAGGGACAGCAGTAGTCCCACCGAAGGATTTAAAATTGGTAAGTTCAACGCGCTTGACGTATACCATGAGTCACTGGTTAACTGGAAAGGAGGTTAAGTAAACAAGTGTACCAATTATTTATCCTTTCGTGACTAGGAAAGAGGGGAAGTTTGGTTAGAACTTACGCACAAGTCGTGAAGAAATAAACCACGTTCACCGAAGGTGTTCCCGCAGGGTAGGACACAAAGGACACGAAGGAAAGAGAGTTTGAGAGATATTTTGGGTAAGTTCCGTTGGTAATTGATATTTTGCTCCATGTTCAGGATTCATCTTTCTAAATATATAAATTTATGGAAATTCAAACGCCAGATTGGGTTAAACACGCGGTTTTCTATCAAATCTTTCCCGATAGATTTGCCAGAAGTCAACGTTCCCGTCACAGTTTCTTAAATAATAGCAATTTAGAAGCCTGGGATGCACCACCTACTCTCCAAGGTTACAAAGGTGGTGATTTATGGGGAGTGCTGGAAGAATTAGATTATATCCAAAGTTTAGGGGTGAATGCAATTTACTTTACACCCATTTTTCAATCTGCTAGTAATCATCGTTATCATACCCATGATTATTACCAAGTTGATCCAATGTTAGGGGGAAATCAAGCTTTACGAGAATTGCTAGATGCCGCCCACGGACGTAATATGAAAATAGTTCTTGATGGTGTATTTAATCATTCTAGTCGAGGGTTTTTCTTTTTTCATGATGTGTTAGAAAATGGTTCTAATTCTCCTTGGGTAAATTGGTTTAAAATTCAAGGTTGGCCACTTGCACCTTATGATGGTCAATTACCTGCTAATTATGATTCTTGGGCAGGAATTCGCTCTTTACCAACCTTTAATCATGATCATCCAGATGTGCAAGAGTATATCATGAAAATTGCCGAATATTGGTTAGAATTTGGCATTGATGGTTGGCGCTTAGATGTACCCTATGAAATTAAAACTCCAGGTTTTTGGCAAAAGTTTCGCCGGCGAGTTAAAGGTATTAATCCTGATGCTTATATTGTCGGGGAAGTTTGGACAGATGCTAGTCCATGGCTAGATGGTACACAGTTTGATGGAGTCTTGAATTATTTATTTAATGAGGCAGTTATGGCGTTTGCTGTGGGCGATCGCGTGGTATTAGATTTGGTAGAATCTCAGAGTTATTATCCCTATCCTCCTCTAGATGCGGTTGGTTATGCAGCCAAAATTCAACACCTTTTAGAACTCTATCCTTGGGAAATTCAACTCACACAATTAAACGTCCTCAGTAGCCATGATACCGCCAGATTAATGAGTATTGCCGATGGTGATCAAGCAAGTGTAGAATTATGTAATCTCTTATTATTCACCTTTCCCGGTGCGCCTAGTATTTACTATGGTGATGAAGTGGGTTTACCTGGAGGAATTGATCCAGACTGTCGGCGCGTTTTTCCCTTAGAATATGATTGGAATAAAGAGATTTTAAATACGCACAAACAATTAATTTCTTTACGTCAAAATTACCCAGCTTTACGCATTGGTAATTATCAAGTTCTCTATGCAAAAGAAACAGTTTATGTATTTGCCAGAATTTTAGAAAATGAAGAATTAATTATTGCTGTCAATGTCGGGACTGAATCTATGGCAGTGAATATAGATTGTCATAGTTTAAAATCTCAACCTAATCAAATTTTATTTGGTACAGGGGAAATTACATGGCAGGGTGACAATATTTTGTTGACTATTCCTCCTCGTAGTGGGTTCATTTCAGGACTATGATTTTTTTGATTTTTCCTAGGTTGGGTAGAACGAAAACCAAACCCAACATTAATTATAAGATGCCAATAAGTTATGTTGGGTTTTCTTAACCCTGATAAAGTTTTCTTATCAAATATAAAATGGTTATGATAAAATGAATTTAGTTTTATCAATTTACCGAAATTTTTGATAATGGCGACAAAAAATCTATGACTAATCTCTTACAACAAGCTTATGCTGTCGTCTCACGGCTACCTGAAGATGAACAGAATGAAATTGCTCAACTGATTTTTCAGCAATTAGCACAGCGTCAACAACTACTGCATCCAAAGAATATAGATTTTATGCAGTTTGCTGGTATTGCGAATGCTGAAGAAACTATACTTTTACAAAACCTCGAACATGAGATTGAAGAACAAAGATTACTAGACTTGCAAAGGCAAATTGAACTGTGAAAAAAGCTTTACTAGATACTAATATTCTCTCATATTTTCTGCGAGGTGAAACACAAGTTGTCAAAAATTTCCGTGAATATCAACAATTTCACAGTTATCTAACTTTTTCTGTTCTTACCTACTACGAAATCAAAAGTGGATTGCTGTACAAAGATGCTAAGATGCTAAAAATCTTTTGCAGCAATTTGAAATTCTTGCCAATAGCAGCGAGATTTTACCCCTTGATATAGATACAGCTAATGTTGCCAGTATTATTTATCAAGATTTACGTCAGAGAGGTTTATTAATTACTCCCATGGACTTACTGATTGGAGCATCAGCAATTAATAATAAATGCGTTTTAATCACTGCCAATATTAAGCATTTTCAAAATATCTCTAATTTAGAATATGAAAATTGGGTAACATCTCCCTTATCCTAATTAACAATAATACAAGGTCGCGTTTTACTAATTTCATCCCCTACTGTGGGATCAGCATTATACAGCCAGATTTCACCTCTACGCATAATCTTGGTACTCATAAAAATCTTCATTACAAGTATCAACAAATTCTGTTAAACTGCTATCTATTTCGTAATAGGAACGCATCATTTCCGCAGCAGCAGTTAAGCTAAGTTTTTTTGGGTTTTCTATTTCTTCACGCATGAGTTTTAATGCAAATTCAATCATCTCTAGTCTTTCGACATTTGGCATTTGTTTAATAGCTTCTAAAATTTGCGGGTTAATCATAATTTGTGGCAATTGTTAGTATTTTCTATTTTAATGTAGGATATACTGACTCTGCAAACTTTGTAGGTTAGATAGAACAAAGTGAAACCCAACATTAAGGTTTCGTTTCTCAACCAACCTACATTTGCTATACTTAGTGAAAGATTTTCAGAAGGGTGTTAATTGCTCAATGTTCACATCATTCTCATATTGAATTAGTTTTTTCGCAAAATCAACCAGTAATTCTACTCTTTCATCTATGAAAGCATTAAAATTGTCATCGAAGGTATTTGAAGGGCATAAAGCACTTTCTAAGATTTTCTCTAATTTCCCTCCTGATGGCATAATTTTAACATATTGTGATGGATTTTTGGCTGATATTTTTTTATTGTCAGCACTATTCAAAAAACAAAAATTTGCCAAACAATTAATAAAATCATCATCAAATCTCAATTTTTTGAGATATGATTTTGGATAGATATGATGAAATTCTGCTCTATTCTGCTTTTGTAATACTTTTTCTAGATCAATATTACCTCCTGACAAAAAAGATTTTGGGTGATTGTTAGCAAGTAACAAAATAAATGTTTTTGTGTTAGTGTTGTCAGATCGAAATCTATTGTGTATGAAAAAATCTTTATATATTTCACATTCAATTTTTCCAAAATTACTATGTTCACCATTTTTAAGTTTGAGAACTTCTTCAATATCACTCATGATAAGTTTCTTAGTTTGGTTACTATATCTATTCGTAAAACAACTCCTCCAAAACCATTTTTTTAATTGATTATGTACTTTATGAGTATAGGAAACTTCTTTTCCATCAGGTTCTGCAAAAAAAGCGGATAGAGGAATTATAAGACTAGGATATGGTAAATTTTTTAAAGCACTTATTTTTAGTTGTTGTCTCATAAAATCAATTGCGTTACAAATACCATTCCTAACTTTTGGAAAAGCTGCTCTTATTTCTTGTCCACTCAATTTCAATAAACTTTCTGGACTGGGATCTTTTTTAAGAATTGCTGCTGTGCATCTTAATATTAAATCACAATCTTCTCCTACTTCAGAAAAACCAAATTCCTCTAGTTCTTCTTTCAAATTTTTGAAATTTTCTAATAGATCAAAATCCTCATTCCATGTCCATGCAGAAAGTAACTGTAGCGTATCTAGTTTCATGCCAAGGCGATTAACACGCTCAAAGACAATAGCAACAATAGCTCTGTCTTCTGTGTCTAAAATTTGTGCAGGAATAGATACTTCTTTAAATTTCTCTTGTAGTCTATCTAAACGTCTAATTTGTTCTTTAGTAAATTGATCTGTAGCATCTCTGTATTTTACAGAGTCAAATAGTACATTAAGCGGAAAGTGTCTTCCTGAGATAACATCTTCATCACGTAGTGCGTAAAATTGACTATAAGTTGTGTTGGGTTTTCTCAACCCAACCTACAATTTTTTGACTATAATAATATAAAAACAGAGTTTTATAGTAATTCAGTAATAGAAAATAGGCGCTGCTTTTCTAGGTCTTGTAAATGGATTTTTTCTATATACATTGCTTCTGCATAATATTGATCTTTTTCTGGTTCGGTTTGGGGATCTATTTTTTCCCATTGTTCCATAAAATAACGATAGCGTTTTTCTCTAAATACTCTTTCCATACAAGCTAATGCTGCTTGAATAACATGAGGAGTTCGTAATACTTCTTTTTTATTTTTTTCATTCAGATGGAATATATGGGAAACTACTTCTAATTCTTCCCCTAATTCTAAATATCTATTTTGTACACTAGAAATTAAATCAACTTCATCAACTGCAAATTCAGCAATTTGCTGCCACATAAAACGATGATGGGAAAGACTAAATTCTAAATTTCGCGTTTCTAAATCTTCAATAATTATTTGCCGTTCTTCGATAGAATGAAGGTAAATTATTAATAATAAGGCTTCAGCTTGTTCTAATAAACTTCTTTCGGTCTTAACTAAAGATAATTTTGCAGTTTTAGGTGTTGGTTTGGTAGGACGATAATTAACAGGTGTGACACTACCAGGTTTAATTTGAGTAAGAAGATTTTCCACTCTTAAAGGTTTAAGTCTACTATCTCCTAAACTCAATATTTCTGCACAGTAGGAAACATAATAATTAAGTGTATCACTATTAACTATATTTTGCAAGAGTTTAACTATTTGTTGCGTAACTTGTTGAAAGTCAGTTGCTTGTTGTAAATCTCGATTTTCAATAATTTTCTGAATTTGCCAATCTAACCAAAGTGGTGCATTTAATAATAGTTGTTGATAGTCTGCTGCACTATGACTATGTAAATATTCGTCAGCATCTTTACCATTAGGTAAATTAAGAATTTTTAATTGAACTTCTCCTGCATAAGCTAAATTGGCAATTTCGCCAATTGCTCTTTCTGTGGCATTTGTGCCAGCTTTATCAGCATCAAAATTGAGGATTAATTGTTTAGATTCTGTATATCTTAATAATAACCGAACTTGCTCTATACTTAATGCTGTTCCCAGGGATGCAACAGCATTATTAATACCTGCTGCATGGAGAGCGATCGCATCAAAATACCCCTCTACTACCACCGCTTGATCTAGTTTGGAAATACCGTCTTTAGCTTCATCTAAAGCAAATAACATTTTCCCTTTACTAAACAATTCTGTTTCGGGAGAATTGAGATATTTTGGTTGTTCATCTGTTAAAGTTCTACCCCCAAAAGCAATTACTCTACCTTGAATATCCCGAATGGGAATCATTAACCGATCACGAAATACATCATAATATCCGCCCCCTTCTTTGCGGGGTTTAATTAGTCCAGCTTTTTCTACAACTTGCACTGGATAATGTTTACTTTCTACTAAATAACGATACAGTGTTTCCCAACCTGGGGGAGCATAACCTAAACCAAATTGTTGAATAGTTCCTTGTTGAAATTGGCGATTTTTTTCTAAATATTCTAGTGCATTTTGTCCCTGAGATTGTCTTAAAGTGTGTTGATAAAATTGAGCAGCAGACGCAAGAACTGTATATAATTGGTCACGCAAAGATATCTGACGTTGTAGTTCTTGTCTTTGTTCTGGTTCTAAAGTTTGAATGGGAACTTGATAACGCTTGGCTAAATCTAATACTACTTCTGTAAATTGACGTTTGCCCAAATCCATGACAAACTTAATAGCATTTCCCGCAGCTTGACAACCAAAGCAATAATACATTTGCTTATTGGGACTAACTGTAAAACTGGGGCTTTTTTCATCATGAAAAGGACATAAACCCACAAAATCTTTACCCCGTCTCCGCAATACTACATACTCCGACACCACATCAACAATATCAGCGCGGAGTTTAACTTCTTCGATGGTGTCTGGATGTAAACGGGGAATTTGCATAGGGGGTTAATTTAGTAATTGGATTATAATTTATTGATCTTACCAAATTTCTATTAAATCTAATACAAATCCTGGTAAAATGTCCTCACCACTTAATCTTTGTGGATTATTTAATTCTTCTACAAGCTGACCAGGACGATAAATATATACTTTCCCTTGTTTTCTATCTATTAACCAAGCTAATTTAACGCCATTTTCTATATATTCTTCCATCTTTTCTTGTAATGGTTTTAAATTATCGCTAGGAGAACGTAATTCAATTATAAAATCAGGTGCAATAGGAGCAAATTTATTCTGTTGTTCTGGGTTTAAACTATCCCAACGTTCTTTTTTAATCCAAGCAACATCAGGAGAAACATCTTTTCCATTTGGTAGTTTAAACCCTGTAGAAGAGTCAAAACCTTTACCTAGTTTTGTTTGTTTATTCCAAATTCCTAATTCAACAGCAATATCAAAGTTTCTATTTCCCGTATCGCTACCAGTTGGGGGCATAATTATTAATTCCCCCCCTGCTGTGCGTTTAAATCTTAAATCACGGTTATTTTGACAAAGTTGGAAAAATTGCTCATCTGTTAAATTGATATTTAATGTTAGATGAGGAGGTAAAGTAATAGTTGTATTTTTCATGATGTTTACCTCAAGGTACTAATTTGCAAGATCCAGATCCCCGACTTCTTTTTTCCATTATAAATTATAAATTAATGGCAGAAGTCAGGGATCTGATGGTTCTAGAATTCTCCAGCTAAAGCGGGAATACAACGTTCACACAATAATGGATGTTCTGCTGATTCACCTACATGGGTGGAATAATTCCAACAGCGATCGCATTTATGGTAAGATTTACCATCAGATTCATAATCTCCGGCATTGACTACCCCAATATCCCAATTATCTTCACCTTGAACTCGCAGGGTTTTTAATCCTTTTAATGTCTCAGGTGTATCTAATAATTCCACATTGGAAGTTAGGAATAAATACCGCAGTTCATCAATTCCATTACCGCTAACATTCAAAGGTTCAATAGCACTGCGTAATTTTTCATCACTCAGATAAATCAAAGCAATAGCTTCTAAAGAAGAACCAATGAGTTTTTCTGTCCGCGCTTGTTCTAAAACCTTATTCACATCACCACGAATGCGTCGCAGTGTTTTCCAAAATTCCGCTAATTCCGGATTATCCCATTTATCATTTACCTGTACCCAACCAGCTTGGAAAACTGATTTATGAGCCGTTTTATAGGGGATAAATTGCCAGATATCTTCAGCAGTATGACATAAAACAGGAGCGATCGCTCTCGCTAAATTCTCCAAAGCAATTTGTAAAACTGTTTGACAACTGCGACGACGGAAAGCATTAGCAGAACTGATATATAATCTATCTTTCGCAATGTCTAAATAAAAGTTTGACAAATCCACAACACAGAAATTCTGCACAGTTTGGAAAAAGCGGAAAAATTGGAAACTATCAAAAGCTTCTGTTACCTCATTAAACACCTCACGAATGCGGTGTAACATATACTTATCTAAATCTGGCAAATCATCAAAAGCTACAGCATCTTTTTGAGGATCAAAATCATGCAAACTACCTAACAAAAACCGCGCAGTATTGCGGATTTTATTTCTCACATCAGCTAATTGTTTAATGATGTTACCACCTAAACGCACATCACCAGAATAATCAACTGAAGAAACCCACAACCGCAAAACATCCGCACCATAAGCAGGTTCTTTTTTCTGATCTTTTCCACCTTGAATCATCAATTGAGGATCAACCACATTACCCACCGACTTACTCATTTTCCGGCCATTTTCATCTAACACGAAACCATGAGTTAAAACCGTTTTATAAGGTGCAATGCCATTAACCGCAACACTGGTTAAAAGAGAAGATTGAAACCAACCCCGATGTTGATCAGAACCTTCCAAATACATATCAGCAGGATAGCATAACTCCGATCTTTGCTTTGCCACCGCTGCCCAAGACGAACCAGAATCAAACCAAACATCCATTGTATCTGTACCTCGGCGGTAACTCTTGCCATTGTTGCGATATGTTTCCGGCAACAACTCCGCTACCGACAATTCCCACCAAGCATCAGAACCCTTTTCGGCAAAAATAGCTTGAACGTAGTTAATCGTGTCCGCATTCAGCAAAATTTCCCCAGTCGCTTCATCATAAAACACCGGAATTGGCACACCCCAAGAACGTTGACGAGAAATACACCAATCCGATCTTTCTGCTATCATCGGCGTGATGCGGTTTTCACCTTGTGCCGGAATCCAACGCACAGATGAAATAGCCTTTAAAGCCTCTTCCCGAAAACCTGCCACAGAAGCAAACCATTGTTCAGTAGCGCGGAAAATCGTCGGTTTCTTCGTTCTCCAATCATAAGGATATTTGTGAGGATAAGCTTCCTCTTTCAACAGAGAACCCGCTTCACTCAAAGCGTCAATAATCGCTTGATTACCCTCACCCAAAACATTTAAGCCAGAAAATTTACCAACCTCATCAGTGAAATTCCCACTATCATCAACAGGGGCAAGAATCGGCAAACCGTAACGCTGACCAACAATGTAGTCTTCTTGACCATGACCAGGAGCAGTATGTACCAACCCAGTCCCTGACTCAGTAGTGATATAATCACCACCAACCACCACCGGACTTTCACGGTCAAAAAGAGGATGACGATAAGTAGTATGTTCCAAATCCTTCCCTGCGAACTTGGCTTTTACCGTTAACTCACAATCCAAAACCGCAGCCAACCGTTCTACCAACTCAGCCGCAACAATCAGATATCTGCATTCTCTCCGCGCCTCTGCGTCCGAGCGTAAGACTTCCACCACCGCATACTCCAACGCAGCATTTACAGCCACAGCCAAATTACCGGGAATAGTCCAAGGAGTAGTAGTCCACACAGCCACGCCCAAATCAGGCAAGAAGCCATCCAAACTACCTTTCAACCCTTCGGCAACCTTCAGCACCGGGAAAGCCGCGTAAACACTGCGGGAAACGTGACCTTCAGGGTATTCTAACTCTGCTTCTGCTAAGGCGGTTTTAGAACTAGGACTCCAATGCACAGGCTTTAAACCGCGATAAATATAACCTTTGAGGAACATTTCCCCAAATACGCCAATTTGCGCGGCTTCGTATTCCGGTTTTAAGGTTAAATAAGGATTTTCCCAATCACCCCAAATCCCATAGCGTTTAAAACTTTCTCGTTGCTCATCTACGGTTTTTAGTGCGAACTCTTTGGCTTTTTGACGCAATTGCAAAGGAGTGAGATTTTGCCGTTCTGCCTGTTTCATATTTTGCAGAACTTTCAACTCAATGGGCAATCCGTGACAATCCCAGCCAGGAACGTAGCGAATTTTACGACCTTGTAGCAAATGGTAGCGGTTAATAATATCTTTGAGAATCTTATTTAAGGCATGACCAATATGCAATTGACCGTTAGCATAGGGAGGACCATCGTGCAGTATAAATAATTCGCCGGGGTTGTTTTGTGCCAGTTGAGAATAAATGTTGTTTTCTTCCCAGAATTTTTGAATTTCGGGTTCGCGCTTAATGGCGTTTGCCCGCATATCGAAGTTAGTCTTGGGTAAGTTGACGGTATCTTTGTATTTTCCAGTTTCGGTCACAGTTTCATGCCTAAATGTAGGTGTGCAGGTTATCCGATCAATTATAAGAGATGGTATGATTCTAGGGTGCGGTGAGCGATTGCTTTGCTCGCCGAAGGCATCGCTATATTGATCAGATATTTATAGTCATACTTTCAGACAATAGATCACATCTGTAGGGAAATATTATATGACTGAAGTAATTGAGATACCCGTTAGTTTGACTTATTTTCAACTTCCTGAAGCTGTACAAGCGCGGTTACAATTTTTATTAGATCGTCAAGATGCTGGTGAAGAATTGACTTTAGCAGAAAGAAATGAAGCTGAAGGTTTAGTAGATTTAGCGGAATTTTTATCTTTGCTTTCTTTGCGTTCTCAGCGTATCATGCGAGCGAGATAAATGGGTAAAATTTCAAGTTCATTACGTCAATTAGTTATCCAGCGTGCAAAAGATATATGTGAATATTGTTGTTTGTCTCAAGCAGGACAAGCTGCAACATTTCACATAGATCATATTATTCCGGTTGTGGCTGGTGGTGCAACAACATCGGATAATTTAGCTCTTGCTTGTGTGTCATGCTCACTTCGTAAATCTGCTAGACAAACAGTAACAGATCCAGAAACAAAAAAAGATGAAGGTGGATAATTGAGATGAGATGGAATCTGATGATGATATTTTAGCTGCTGCTTTGAAACTATCGTAGGTTGGGTTGAGGAAAGAAACCCAACAACGCTTAGTGGTATTTTGGGGTTAATTTTTTGTTTTTGCAGATTTATAATATATAAAGTTACCCACAATAGAGTTATGACACTAACCCTCAATTTACCACCAGCATTAGAACAGTATTTAATACAGGAAGCACAACACATTACCTATTAAATCTTTTGTCCTGTATAAATAGAACGTACTTCACCATTGCGGCGAATAATTGCTTCCCCATTAGTTACATCTACTAATGTCCAACCGGTAGAGCCAATATTTTCACCGAGATTGATTCGGCGAGTGACACCATCCATTTTAAATAAAGCTACGGATTTTTTCCCTAACTCCAGTAACCCTTCCAACTGTGCAGAATAAGTAGGTGTATAAACTTGCTGTGGAACATTCACAGGTTCTTTTACTGGTACTGGTGGGGCAATAGTTGGCAGTTTTGGAGGTGCAACTTTAACCGCTTGGGGATTAACCTGTGTTGTCTTAATTTTGGGCTGAGATACTGATGGTAAAGGATTTACAGGTGTGTTTGTTACGCCAGAATGTGCTGATGGTGGGATGGGAACTGGGGGAACAGATGGTAATTGATAGCGGGGGGGTTCGGGCTGATAAACAGGAATATATATGCGTTCCACCACATTGGGAGGAGTTAGACGGCTGGGATTCGGTGAGATATTATTAACTGCCACGGGTAAAGGTAAAGTTGGCGTGGCTTGAGTATTGGGTAAGGGTAAGGCAGTGGTTTGATTAAGATTAACAGAAGGAAATCCGGCATTAACAGTTGTTTTATTATTGTTTGTTCCTTGCTGCTCAATTACAGTCAAGGCTTCTAACATATAATTTACTAAATCTAATTGGCCATCTGGTTTGACTGCCACAGGTGATGATGTCTGGATAGCTGAAAAATCATGATTTGTTAGCTGGTTGGTTACAGTTGTCAATAAACCAGACTCGATGACGTAGACTATCCCCAAGGCAGTTCCAGTTAAACCTAATCCCATCAACATCAGTGTAGTGACGCTGCTCTTCTCTGGTTTAGTTTTGTCAGTAATAGCCCGAACAGATGGAGGACTGACTACTAACGTGGCAGTTTGTACGTTTTTAACTGCCGGTGGAGATTGTAATGGGATATGGACGCCTGATGGCAAAACTACATCGGGCATTTTGAAACTCATTGTTTGCCCAGATATTATATATTCTTGTCTATCTCTAGGATAATTGGGCTTGTGGCGACCATCGAGAATGCTATCAAGATCATTAAAAAGTTCGTCCATTAAGGCTTCAGCATAGCTTTCTATTGTCCAAGGTTCGTTAGGAACAAAATCTATGGTTAAGGTCGCGCCGATGCCATCGGTGACTTCGGAAGCAAGTAAATTACTGGAGGATTTAGGTAACATAGCCTTTTTTGATTGTAGTTGAAAATATATTAGGTGAGAGGTTGCAGGTGTAGTAACGCTGTCTGTTTGCTCCCATCAGCTATAGATAAACCCAAAAAGTAAGAAGGTTGCTAGTTTTTGGGTGTGATGATAGGGCAGTGTAGCGTTAACTATGTTTCAAATAAACGTATGATATGATATTAAAACAACCCTGCCCCTGCTGTAAAAATTAACTAAATTGTTTAATTACAGCAGATTGCGAGTCAATCAGGTACAAACTAAAAACCAAAACCCAAACAGCAAGTGTGTTTCACCTCCTGCCCCCGGTTGGTGAGGGTAGCCGTTCGCAAAGCTTGGCGTTAGCCATACCACTGCCTCCTGACTTCTGCTGTAAACAACTGATTTTGTGTGTTGTCAGTTGAGGATTTTTATTTGAGCTAATGGTGTTAGATTGTACTCTGTTTTGGGAATTTTGATCATCTGGGATCATAAGAATTATGGCAATTTTTAATTACGGTTTCAACTGGAGGGAATTCCCAAAAATCAATGATGCAACTAACTAGGATCTAACTGCTGGCGTTTGGGTAGGTTGAGCCTGAACTAGTTTGTTTTTGGCTATTTCCAAATATATCAAAAGAGCATTGATGTCGGCTGGGTTCACACCGCCTATTCTGGCGGCTTGGCCAATAGTTAGGGGTTTAACCTGATTCAGTTTTTCTCTCGATTCCTTAGATAAGGTATCAATTTGCGAGTAGTCTAAATCACCAGGTATTTGGCGATTGGCTTGACGAGCAACTTGTTCAATTTGGTTTTGCTGTCTGGCTAGATAACCGGCATATTTGATATCAATTTCTGCTCCTTCTTTTTCCGCTTGCTTGAGGGTGGGGTTGCCGATGCCGTGGCGTTCTAAATCCATGTAATGAATACCAGAGCGCCGCAATAGGTCAGCTAGGGTAATAGAGCCTTTAATTGCTTGTTGGGTATCTTGGGCGATCGCTTGCCCTAGGGGATCATTCTCTTTAATTCTCGTCCCATGCAAGCGTTCTTTTTCTGCGGCAATTTGGGCTTGTTTTTGCGTAAACAAATCCCAACGCCGATCATCTATTAAGCCAATTTCTCGCCCCAAGGGTGTCATGCGTAAATCGGCGTTATCAGAACGTAGTAGTAACCGATACTCTGAACGGCTGGTGAGCATTCGATAGGGTTCGCGTAAATCCTTTGTACACAGGTCATCAATTAATGTCCCGATGTAACTTTGTTCGCGGGGAAAAATAATCATTTCCTCATTTCTCACAAACCTGGCTGCATTGATACCCGCTACTATACCTTGAGCCGCAGCTTCTTCATAACCAGTAGTACCATTTACCTGGCCTGCACAAAACAACCCGGTAATTTTCTTGGTCATCAATGTGGGATAACATTGAGTAGCGGGTAAATAATCATACTCCACTGCATAGGCAGGACGTAACATCACACAGTTTTCTAAACCTGTCAAACTCTGCAACATCAATATTTGCAAAGTTTCCGGTAAGCCGGTAGAAAACCCTTGAATATAAAGTTCAGGAATATCTCTGCCTTCTGGTTCAATAAAGATTTGATGACTTTCTTTATCGGCAAAGCGAACTATTTTATCTTCAATGCTAGGACAATAGCGTGGACCTTTGGCTTCTACCCAACCACCATACACCGGTGAGAGGTGTAAGTTTTCCCGAATTAAGCGGTGAGTTTCTGTAGTGGTACGGGTCATGTGACAAGGAAGTTGTTCCCGTTCTACCCATACTTGAGGGTCAAAACTAAACCAGCGCACCTCTTCGTCCCCTGGTTGAATTTCCATTTTACTGTAATCAACGGAACGTTTATCTACCCGTGCTGGTGTGCCGGTTTTCAGTCTACCAGTTTCAAATCCTAAGCGGTTGAGGGTTTGGGTTAAACCTTCGGCGGCAAATTCTCCCGCCCTACCTGCGGCCATTGACTTGTTACCTACCCAAATTTTGCCACCTAAAAATGTACCTGTGGTGAGAATGACGGCTTTGCAGTGGAAGGATACACCAAAATAAGTTTGTAAACCAATAATTTCATCATTACTATTCAAGATTAAATCTGTCACCATGCCTTCCCGAATTGTCAAGTTTTCTTGATTTTCGACAATTCCTTTCATGATCGCCGCATATTCTCGCTTATCAGTTTGCGCCCGCAATGCCCATACCGCCGGACCCCGTGAAGAGTTGAGGATGCGTTTTTGCAGATATGTCCGATCCGCCATTTTACCAATTTCCCCACCTAAAGCGTCTATTTCATGGGTTAATTGGGATTTGGCGGGGCCACCAACTGCGGGGTTACAGGGTTGCCAAGCAATTTTATCTAAATTGAGGGTTAATAGCAGAGTCCGACAACCGAGGCGGGCAGTAGCAAGTGCTGCTTCGCAACCGGAGTGACCTGCACCGACGACAATTACATCATAAGCGTCTTGGAATTCTGCGGGATTGTCCATAGTCATAAGCTGTTTAATAATTAAGAAGTTTAACAAAAACCATTTCTCTATTTTATCTTATGGGTTGGTGTATCTTTGACTGGAATCGCTCCCCTCATCACAGATATTGCTCTCATATAAATCAAAAAGGCAGAAGTCATGAAAGAATGAACCACGAAGGACACGAAGGACACGAAGGGAAGAGAGTTAATAAAGGTTTTCAGAGGCGATCGCACTCCTCTAGTTTATCCCATGCGATCGCCCTCACAACTGCTGTATAATTATCATTATATCCCACCACAATTGAACATATCAGATAAAATAAATAAATCATAGTATGGGGTTTCCTTGCATCCATGAAATCTACAATAATTGTAAATTTAGAAGAAGAGGATTATTAAGTATGACTCAAGCAGTAGAAAGGCAAAAATCTATTTTAGAAATAGTCCAAAATTTAACCCCTCAACAACAGGAGGAGGTTTTAAATTTTATTGAGTTTTTACAGTTCAAATCACAAAAACATGATAACACAAAAGGTCAACCTCAGCAAAAATCACCAGAAGAATTAGGCTGGCCTCCTGGTTTTTTTGAACAAACTTATGGTAGTTGTCAAGATGATCCTATTGTTATTGATGATGAGGATAATTTTGCCCCAAGAGAAGAAGCTGCATGATTTATTTGCTAGATACTAATGTTTGCGCTCGTTATCTTAATGGTAAGTCCTTGGCAATTCGGCAGCGTTTACAATCAACAAATCTTGCGGATATTGCGGTTTGTTCTGTAGTTAAAGGTGAGTTATTTTATGGTGCGATGAAAAGTAATAATCTTGAGAAAACCCTAGATAGACAGCAAGAGTTTCTCAAGTTATTTGTTTCATTGCCGTTTGATGATGATGCTTCTTTCATTTATGGAAGAATTCGTGCAGAATTATCAGCGAAAGGAATTATTATTGGTGCTAATGATTTACAAATTGCGTCTATTGCTATGGTAAATAATTTGATATTAGTAACCCATAATGTCCGAGAGTTTAGCCGGGTAAATGGTTTACGGTTTGAAGATTGGGAAGAATAAACCACGAAGACGCGAAGGACACGAAGGAAAGAAAGTTACAGAGATATTTTGCGTAAGTCCTCAAAATTTAACTCTACAATAAGAGCGATCGCTTGACTGTGGAAAGAGGGCGATCGCCTGATCTACCAGAACGATTTTGATCAACCCCTTAACTAAAGACTCATCAATATTGACAAAAACGCCAAAGGGTGTATGAAACCCAACTTTGCCCTGTACAAACTGACCTAGTTTGTACGTAGATTTAACTTGATCCCAACTTGTACTATTCACAATAAGAATTGTATTATTTTAAGCGATTACGCCATTTTTTAGGATCTTGAGAACAGTGAAATACCGCATATATAGTTATTACATTCTCAACATATTCGTAGAAAATAGCATAAGGAAACCTACGAACTAAAGCCCGTCTGTAAGCTTCATGAGCAAATTCATACATTTCAGGATTTTTGGCAATAAATTGGATGCAAGCATCAACACACCGCAGAAACTCGTCACCCAATCCGATTTCTTGCCCCTGATACCAGTCATAAGCATCAGCAATGTCTTCTTCTGCTTGTGGTAAAGTAATAAGACTCTTAACCATTGCTGCGACTACGGATTCTTGCTTTTACTGAGTCCCAAGAACTAGCTAAACTGGGATCTTGTAAATGGAGAGCTTTTCTTTGAGCAAGTTCTTGTTTTTGCCAGTCTAATACAGGAAGATTAGCTGATTTCGTAGCAATATCATCCCATAAATCTTCCAGAAGTTGTAGCTTTTCTGACAACCCTAGCTCAAAAATCGGTGCTAAGTCTACTTTCATAATCAACTAAGCGATCAAAATTGTTTCTCTATTCTTACATACAACAGGCAAGTTGAAAAAAAGTCAATTAATTCTAACTAACTAGCTAATGTAGGAATTTTCAAAGGTAGATCCCCGACTTCTAAACATTAGTTGATTAATTTATTGATATCATCCAAACAGAAATCGGGGATCTATGTTAGTGTTAAACACCTTTTTGATGTTTAACTTCAACTACGGTATGCACATTTCCACGAGGGGTAAAATCGGCTTTGACGGTAATTTCTAAAGGATCACAAGCTGCAACTACATCATCTAAAATTTGATTAGCTGTTTCTTCGTGGGAAATGTAGCGATCGCGGTAGCTGTTAATATAAAGCTTGAGTGCTTTCAATTCCACCACCTTTTGATCAGGAATATAGGTAATATAAATAGTTGCAAAGTCTGGATACCCAGAAAAAGGACATTTACAAGTAAATTCCGGTAGGGTAATACTAATATCGTAACGTCGGCCGATGCGAGGGTTAGGAAAGGTAATTAATTGTCCTTCCGCTATCTCGCGTTCACCATATTTCATTTCTGGGCTGGTTGGGGATGCAGTTTCCGATGCAAAGTTATTCATAAACTGGTAAAAAAAATGCAGAGATTCACAATTATTAACTTAACAGTTTTTAATAATAGCAGTATGCAGTTGAATAAGATACGAACTGGAAAAGCAAAATATGGCGTACACCAGATTGCGCTATCAAGCAAAAACGGTGTTTCACCTCCTGCCTTCTGCCTTCTGCCTCCTGCCTCCTGCTATATTATCCCCAACTTGAAAGCTAACTTACTCTATTCCCTGTTCCCAGTCTGGACAATGTTCATCATCCCACCCCTGGGGGTGCATAGCACAAACTAACAAATTACCGCCATAAACTTGGCCATGATAGTTGCTACAACCAATACAAGCGGCATTTTTTTCTAATGTAGCTTCTACTGTGTATGGAAAACCAGGATCTATATCTTCGGTGATGTCTTCTAGTTCCCAGAATATTTCCAAAATTGGTTCAGCTAAGTCTTGGAAAAACTGTTCCTGCAAGGTAGCAAAGGCATCTACATCAGCCACAAATGTGCTTTGTATTTCTTCAGTGATTTCTTCCGTGAACTCAAAAAAAGTATCTACCATGTCATTTATTCCCAGGAAGAACTGTTCTACTTCATCAGCGACGGTTTCAATCATGTCTATTAAGTCTTTTTGCCACTGTTCCATACACTTACTTAATATCCTTACTGGCTAAAAACATGATGCTTAACTCCGTCTAGCTGGAAGCATGAGAATACGCGGTAGATAATGCACCTCAAACAACTATAAATATAACACCATTTTTTGAGGATGAAGTGTTAATCACATCCAAATTCAAGAATTATGGCTGGTGTTTAAGGGTTTTTTTGTAACCGTTTTAACTCTTCCTGTAGTTCTAATACTTGGTTGCGTAGCTGATCTACGTTATCAATATTTCCTTCTTTTACTTCTTTGACCGTTGGTTCTTCTTCAACGTCTAGAATTTCGATGCGACGAGGTTCACTAGGGGAGGTTTTCTGAGGGCTTTGCCCAGATGTTGGCTGCTGTTGCGCTTGCTTCATCATATCTTCGACGAAGCGGCGAGCTTCTTCTGTGTTCATCTCGCCTTTGGCTACCATTTCATCTGCTAGTTTTTGGACTTGCGATCGCAGTTCAGCTAATTTCCCCCCAGCCTTCTCACCTGCGTAGGAGGCTAAACCAACACCAAGATAAAAAGCCTTTTGTACAATATCACCAAAACCAGGCATTGCTTCTGAAAGCTCCTACAAATAAGGCGACCCGGAGACTACGCCTACCACAAGCATCCCTTATTGCTGCTACCTTCCGGTCCTGACAAGATTTGGGCGTTGAAGTTGCATAGATCCAGGTCTCCTTTTATCATAACACTAAATTTCTAAATTTGTGTACTATTCCACAACAATTCGCCATTCAAAAAGTTGATAAGTTACACAACCGTTATCTATCAAAGGATCAGCCAATACTATCGCTTGTGCTTCATCCATTGATGCCGCCTCAAATAACATCATACCACCACCTTTTTGCGCCCAATAACCGGTTTTGGCTTGGTGTCCTTTATCAATTAAAGCTTGTACATAAGCTTTATGGGCGGGTACATATTGATCAAAGATGGCTTTATCTACTTTACCAGTTTCGATTTTGACAAACCAAGGCATAGGCAAATGGGATTATAGATTTGTAATCTTTCATTTTCTGGCTTAATCCTATCATTTTCTGTATAATTACTGAGATAGTGATTATTTCCAGGCGATTTACCATGGAGCTAGACAGAACAAGGTTTTTTCAGGCTTACAACCCTTCTAAAACTCTAGTAATGGGGAAAGCTGAGGACAGACAATATTATATTGATTTTTCTCAAGTCCGTGGTGCAAAGGTTATTGATCAATTAAAACGCACTATTGCTAGAATATCACCTGAAGATCCTACCTGTCAATTATTTACAGGACATATTGGTTGCGGTAAATCTACAGAATTGTTACGATTAAAAGCAGAATTAGAACATGAAAATTTAAATTTTCATGTAGTCTATTTTGAGTCTAGCCAAATTTTGGATATGGCTGATGTTGATATTACAGATATTTTATTAGCCATAGCTGGGGAAGTCAGCAAAAGTTTAGCAGCAGTTAAAATTGATGTTAAACCTGGATACTTTAAAAATTTATTTAAAGAAGTATCTGACCTTTTCACAACTCCTATTGATATAGATTTAGAGGCCGAATTATCTTTAGGTATTGCTAAAATTAACGCCAAAACCAGAGAAAATGATAAAAGTCGTCGTCAAGTAAAACAATGTTTAGAACCACGAACTAATGGAATTTTAGATTCTATTAATCAAGATATCATTCAAATTGCACAGGAAAAACTCCAACAGCAAGGTAAAAAAGGTTTAGTGATTATTGTTGATGGATTAGATAAAATAGCAGAAGTGTTGAATCTTAAGAAAATCCTGATAAAAATAGCCCAAAATATGTTAAATTTTGGGCGAAGGATTATAATATTTTGATTAACCATGATCATAAACTCATTTCCCAAGATTGTCAAAAATA
>OGVQ01000033.1_pt1 | contig 42406 bp, 37 predicted proteins | sample 1575801 | NCBI WGS metagenome assembly OGVQ01 (sample SAMN07581550, study PRJEB24739) | freshwater metagenome | place: Singapore | collected 2015-04 | reverse complement strand
CCGAGAACGAATCACAAAACTACGGTTACAAATTCGGTCAAGAAGAAGAAACCTACAACATCGTTGCAGCACACGGTTACTTCGGTCGCTTGATTTTCCAATACGCTTCTTTCAACAACAGCCGTTCTTTACACTTCTTATTGGCTGCATGGCCAGTAGTTGGTATCTGGTTCACAGCTTTGGGTGTAAGCACCATGGCGTTCAACTTGAATGGTTTCAACTTCAACCAATCAATCATTGATTCTCAAGGTCGTGTCATCGGTACTTGGGCTGATGTCATCAACCGCGCTAACTTAGGTATGGAAGTAATGCACGAGCGTAACGCTCACAACTTCCCCTTAGATTTGGCTGCTGGTGAAGTTGCTCCTGTTGCTTTAACTGCTCCTGCTATCAATGGTTAATAACTAGAGTCCAGTTAATTAGGAAACGCTCTCCTCACGGAGGGCGTTTTTTGTTTTGGGAAATCCAATTTCCACCATTTCCACCGAGCATGAGAGAAGAATAAGAATAAACATATATGAAGACTTGGAGTTTTTTCAAATGAGCTTTTGGAATATGTACCCAATGATGATGGTGGGAAGCTAGTTTCTATTGTTGAAGTAGCGTGAGTTTACGAAATCTTAGGAAAATATGCCAATATATTCTAATTTGGTTGACTTACCCCAGACCCGGATAATTTATGAGGAATGATGAAAATTCTAAAAATCCAATAAATAGAAATTATCTGTGTTCATCTGCGTTCATCTGCGTTCAATCACTTAATTAATATAACCCATCACAATATAAATTAATAACTTAATCCTGTAAATCCTAAAATCCCGGATATCCTGATTCAGACAAAATAACTTATAAATTATCATAAATTATAAATTTTTTAACTCTTGTACAAAATCTTCTGGACTTAAGTTAATTTCTCTTAATATCTCCCGAATTAAAGGACGAGCAATATCTCTACCTTTGTGATGAGGAACAGTTGTTGTTCTACCATCAGGATGACGATAAAAAACATGACTTCCTTTCTGTCTGACTACATTAAAGCCTAAATTCAGCAATAGTTTTTCCATTGTCTGATAATTGACAATTGGTAACTTACTCATGCGCTTACCTCTATTTGTTGAATACCCACAAAACGAGGTAATTCTTCTAAATCACTACCATATTCAGATAAACAAAGTTCAAGAACCTCCTTTAAGTTTTCCTGCAACTCATCTAAACTAGATCCTTGAGTATGCGCTCCAGGAATACCAGGAACAATACCTACATATAACTTAGTAGCTGGATCATATTCTACATAAGCAGTAAAAGTTTTCATCACTTAATTAAACCTCACTCTTTAAACTATTAAACTTTCTAATCTTCATTATCCTCATCATCAAGAAGAATAGGATCATTTTGACAACTACCATAACAGCATTCCACCCTAATTCTTCAGGTGTGGTCTGTTGACTTTCGCTGTGATTTTGTGACTGAATTTTGAAACAAAGAGACTCCACAAAATCTAAAACTTTCTCTTGCTTCTCTTTGGGGAGAAAACGCCGTTTTGTTAATAACTCTTGTTCTGTAATTATTAGAAATTAACTCTAGAGAATGAGGCTTTTTGAAGTTCTCTTTCTTCTCATTCTCCTCAACTAGAGTCACTGATGATCTTTTGTCTTCCTACCCTCCCCGCATAACTGCGCTTTTTTGTCAAATTTCATGTTAAGAAAGATGTTTATAATGAATAGCCGGAGTTGGGCGGGTTGAAAGACTTTTATGCAGGCATATAAAACATTTTAGGTAGGTTGAAAGGCGCACTTCGTTGTGGATTTTCCGTAACTGAAGCAATACCAATAAATAAAAGCTATTATTGTAATAGCTTCCAATGCCAATACACCATGATGATTAGGTAATTTGGCAACGGGGACAATAATTTGGCAATACGGACACCAACTTGTCAACGCGGTCAAATAACTTGGCAAGTGACACGTACAAATCGGGATGACAGGATTTGAACCTGCGGCCCCTGCGTCCCGAACGCAGTGCGCTACCAAGCTGCGCTACATCCCGCCACAAAAATGGCAATATAGTCACATAATACCATAATCACTAAAAAATCACAAATATTTCATCTACCAGAGATGACTTTGCTTGCTAGGATGAGATGTGTATAACTAAAATGGTAAAATAGACTGTGACTGTAAAACCAGACTGGTTGCGGGTAAAAGCACCTCAATGGGAGCGTGTTGGTAACGTTAAAGAAATTTTGCGGGATTTAGCCCTGAATACCGTTTGCGAAGAGGCTTCCTGTCCTAACATTGGTGAATGCTTTAATGCTGGTACTGCCACATTTTTAATTATGGGGCCAGCTTGCACCAGAGCTTGTCCTTACTGTGATATTGATTTTGAAAAGAAACCAAAAGCATTAGATCCCACCGAACCCACAAGACTAGCGGAAGCAGTGCGGCGAATGCAGCTTAATCATGTCGTTATTACTTCCGTTAACCGTGATGACTTATCCGATGGTGGTGCATCTCAATTTGTTAAATGTATTGACGCTATTCATGAAAATTCACCTCATACAACCATAGAAGTATTAATTCCTGACCTATGCGGAAATTGGCAAGCCTTGGAAACTATTCTCCAAGCCAAACCAGAAGTATTAAACCATAACACAGAAACTATACCGCGTTTATATCGTAATGTTCGTCCCCAGGGCAACTATCAACGCACCTTGGAATTATTACAGCGATCGCGCCAAATTAGTCCCGGTATTTACACTAAATCTGGTATTATGGTTGGTCTAGGTGAAACTGATACAGAAGTCCGTCAGGTTATGGAAGACTTACGTTCTGTAGATTGTGACATCTTAACCATAGGTCAATATCTGCAACCTAGTCAAAAACACTTGCAAGTATCTGACTTTATTACACCATTACAATTTGCAGACTGGCAAGCTTTTGGGGAAGAATTAGGATTTTTACAAGTTGTTTCTTCACCATTGACAAGAAGCTCCTATCATGCGGAACAAGTCAGAGAATTAATGGCACGTTATCCCCGTGGTGACAGGTAATAATGATATAGGACTGATAACCGTAGTTTTGGGAGTAACTTCAACTGTTGCTACTCATAACTACCACAGAAAAGAGTACCTGTCATCTACTATATGAATAACAAGCCGCAAAATATTACTATTCTTGGTGCTGGTGCTTGGGGTCAAGCATTAGCTCATTTAGCTGCCATTAATGAGCATACTGTGCGGTTATGGTCAAGACATAGCCCAGTATCTTTAGAGGACACCTTAGAAAATGCTGATATTATCCTCTGTGCTATTTCCATGAAGGGTGTCAGAGATGTAGCAAACTTAGTTAATTCTGTAAATGAAAAATCCTTAAAAAATACTATTGTTGTCACAGCTACTAAAGGACTCGAACCACATACAACTTATACACCTTCCCAAATTTGGGAAACAATATTTCCTCATCAACCTGTGGTAGTCTTATCTGGTCCCAACTTATCGAAAGAAATAGAACAAAAATTACCCGCAGCGACGGTAGTAGCCAGTAAAAATGTTGTCGCCGCCCAACAAATACAATTAGTTTTTTCTTCCCAGCAATTTCGTGTTTATACTAATCCTGACCCCGTGGGAGTAGAATTAGGAGGAACATTGAAAAATGTGATAGCGATCGCCGCTGGTGTATGTGATGGTCTACACCTGGGGACAAATGCCAAAGCGGCTCTAGTCACCCGTGGGTTAACTGAAATGGTGCGTATCGGCAACACTTTAGGCGCGAAAACGGAAACATTTTATGGTTTATCTGGTCTAGGAGATTTATTAGCCACCTGTAACAGCCCTTTAAGTCGCAACTATCAAGTCGGTTATCAGTTAGCTAACTCCAAAACCTTGCCAGAAGTTCTGTCCAGTCTTTCTGGTACGGCTGAAGGGGTCAACACCTGTCGGGTATTAATGGAAATTGCCCAAAAACACAGTATTGCTATTCCTATTACCGAGCAAGTTTATCAACTACTAGCAGGAGAAATTACACCTAGACAGGCATTAGATAAACTTATGTTACGAGATATCAAATCCGAATTTGATAACTTTCCCGTAGAACAAATATGGTCAAGAGGGTAGAAATGCTGACGGGGTAAGATGTCCAATTAAAATTGGATCATTACCGCAAAATCCCCAGGAAAATTTTGCCAAATCGTCAGGAAATTACATCTAGAGTCATGTAAATATAACTATATAGTTTATAAACATCATCATAAATACCAGATATGTTTATAATCAGTTAAAAAAATCACTGTCAATTTCTATTAAAATGGTAGAATTAACTAAGTAAATTTACACCTCAGTCTAGCCTAAAATTTGCATAACTCAAGGCTGATTAGATTAACTTTTTTCTCCAATGTGTACCTAAATTAGTACAAAGTTTTGCAAAGAATTGTACTAGAAATCCAAACTTTGTTATTTCATGACGAATTACGGGAACAATAGCAACAGTTGATGAGATAACCGTAATTTTAACTAACCGTAATCTATTGTTACCTGGAGCGATTGGAAACATTATGCCAGCAACATCCTTTTATACAGATGCTATCTACGATGGTCAAAATCCTAGTCCACCCTTGGATATGGAGGTAAATCATGAAGACCATGATTTACCAGTAGATGAGTTACCAGATTTAGATATCACCGCTGTGGAATCAGAGTTAGCCAACCAAGACAACCGCCGCAGCACAGATTTAGTTCGTCTCTATCTGCAAGAAATTGGTCGAGTCCGCTTGTTAGGTAGAGATGAAGAAGTTTCTGAAGCTCAAAAAGTACAGCGATACTTACGCTTGCGAGTAGTGCTAAGTGCAGCAGCTAAAGACGGAGATCCTATAGTCACACCCTATTTACGGTTAATTGAAGTACAAGAGCGTTTGGCCTCTGAACTAGGACATCGCCCTTCTTTAGAACGTTGGGCGACCACTGCTGGCATCAATGTATCCAATCTCAAGCCTACTTTAGCAAATGGCAAAAAACGCTGGGCAGAAATTGTTAAGTTAACAGTAGAAGAACTAGAGCAAGTTCAAAGCCAAGGACTCCAAGCCAAATCCCACATGATTAAAGCGAATTTGCGTTTAGTGGTATCTGTCGCCAAAAAATATCAAAATCGGGGCTTGGAACTATTGGATTTAGTTCAAGAAGGAACTTTAGGCTTAGAACGGGCTGTAGAAAAGTTTGACCCCACCAAGGGTTATCGTTTTAGCACCTACGCTTACTGGTGGATTCGTCAAGGTATTACCAGGGCGATCGCTACTTCTAGCCGCACCATCCGCCTTCCTGTTCATATTACCGAAAAACTGAACAAAATTAAAAAAGCGCAACGGAAAATCGCCCAAGAAAAAGGCCGCACACCTACCTTAGAAGACCTAGCAGTTGAGTTAGATATGACACCTACCCAAGTTCGGGAAGTGTTATTGAGAGTTCCCCGTTCTGTATCCTTAGAAACTAAAGTCGGTAAAGATAAAGATACTGAATTAGGTGAATTGCTAGAAACTGATAGCATTACCCCAGAAGAAATGTTAATGCGGGAATCTTTACAAAAAGATTTGCATAGTCTCCTGGCTGACCTCACCAGTCGAGAACGGGATGTAATTTTGATGCGTTTTGGCTTATCCGACGGTCATCCCTACTCTCTAGCAGAAATTGGCCGCGCCCTTGACCTGTCAAGGGAAAGAGTCAGACAAATCGAGTCCAAAGCCCTGCAAAAACTCCGCCAACCCAAGCGCCGTAACCTCATCCGGGACTATCTAGAGTCTTTGAGTTAGGGAAGAGGTGACAGGGAAGAGGGAAGAGGTAACGGACAACTGACAATAAGCAATTATTCTCAATAAGCAATGATTGTTGCAAATTAAGTCCCATATTTGTTATATTCTCAATTAATGGGCTTTGTTGAGAAAATTTAGTATGACTGTCTACACAACTGGTTCACTCAAGGCAGAACTAAACGACCGTGGTTGGCGTTTAACGCCCCAACGGGAAACGATTCTACATATTTTTCAAGAACTTCCCCAAGGTGAGCATTTAAGCGCGGAGGATCTATATCATCGCTTAGAAACCGATGGTGAAGGGATTAGTTTATCAACTATCTACCGTACCTTGAAGTTGATGGCGAGAATGGGGATTTTACGGGAATTAGAACTGGGTGAAGGACATAAGCATTATGAAATTAATCAGCCCTATCCCCATCACCACCATCACTTAATTTGTGTGCGGTGTAACTCGACAATTGAGTTTAAAAACGATTCAATTTTAAAGATTGGGGCAAAAACAGCGCAGAAAGAAGGTTTTCATTTATTAGATTGTCAAATGACAATTCATGCTGTTTGTCCTAAATGTCAAAGGGCGTTAATGCCAATTTAGGAGAATAGGTGACAGTGAAGAGGCAAGAGGTGAGAATTGTGAAGAATTACCAATTACCAATTACCAATTACCCAACTACTAATTAATGAAAATAATGTGGGAATCTAAATGCGTGACTAAAGCGGGAGTCAAAAACTTCCGTTTTTGACATCACTGAGACTGATACCGTAAAACTTTTGAGCGCGGCTAAGTGCTTTTTTGGTATCTTCTGCCATCCTGCCGTTAATTTGACCTTTATAGAAACCCTTTTCATGTAATCGTCGTTGGATTTCTAAAGTAGTAAAATCGCTATTAGGTGAATTTTTCACCAAATCATATAATTTAGACCGGGTAGTTGGGCCGGCCATACCAGTAGCTTCTATTTGATACTGTTTTTGGAAACGAGTCACAGCATCAGCAGTATTAGGTCCATAGTAACCGTTCGGGGGATTTTGGATAAATCCAGCTTGGATTAATTGTTCTTGGAGAATTCTCACGGCTTCACCGCGATCGCCTAAACTAAGAGTATCTCGATTATTTAAGTTTGCAGTAGTTTTGCCATCCTTAGTATCCAGTGCGGCTAACTTAGCTAATGTGGATTTACCCACGATACCATCAATTTTTAGTTGATAAGCTGTTTGGAATCGTTTCACAGCATCCTCAGTAATTGGACCAAAAACCCCTGTGGGGTTGCCATAATAAAAGCCAGCAATTTTCAACTGTTGTTGTAAGACTGTAACATCTGCACCTTCATCACCTTTAACTAAAAAATTAGGATTTTCGCGCTTATTGGTAACACGGATAATGTTGTTTGTAGAAGCTTTGGTTGTTTGGGCTGTACTGATTATTTTATTACTTGTGGGTTCAATTTGGGATATCCCACTTTGTGGTTGTACATTGTTAAGAGTATTACCTTGTTCTAGGGCAAAAACACTACTAAAACTATTTAAAATAGATATAGTTAAAGCCAGTGTCAACATATATTTCCAGGCTTTGCCAGAAAAAAGTTGCCAATTTGGGGGTGTAGTTTTTTTCAATAAAAAACCGAGGGAAATGACCTCAATAATTTCACTATGATCCTGGGCAAAGTCCAAGTGTAAATACGCAAGATTTTCCATATCTGTTTCCTCAACTCAATTATTTTGATTCGATAGTTGCTTCCGCTTCGTGGACTAGATTTCGCAGCTTATTTAGTGTTTGGGTGTTTACATCTTGCCATAAACCGCGCTGGTTAGCTTCTAATAGTCTTTCGGCAATATCACGTAATGCCCAAGGGTTTTTATCTTGAATAAACTCACAAACCGTAGTATCTTCTAAATAGGCTTGGACAATACCTTGATACATATAATCTTCAACGCATTGGGCAGTGGCATCGTAAGCAAAGAGAAAATCTACTGTGGCGGCCATTTCAAATGCACCTTTATAACCGTGACGCATAACGCCAGCTATCCATTTAGGATTAACTACACGGGAACGATACACCCTGGCAATTTCTGATTTGAGTTGGCGGACTTGGGGCGCAGATGTGTTGGCATTATCACCAAAATAGGTAGTGGGGTTTTTACCTTGAAGAGAACGCACTGCTGCGGTTAAACCACCCTGAAATTGATAATAATCATCGGAGTCAAGTAAATCGTGTTCTCGGTTGTCTTGATTATGCAGGACAATTTGCATTTGTTTCAAGCGTTGCTGGAAAGGTTCGATAGAGGTGACAGTATTATTTTCTGTTCCCTCACTAGAAGAATAGGGGTAAGCACTCCAATTAATGTAAGCTTGGGCTAAATCCTTGTCATCTTGCCAGTTTTGCGAGGCAATTAAACCTTGGAGTCCAGCACCGTAAGCACCGGGTTTAGAACCAAAAACGCGATATTGCGATCGCTCTTGGGCTACCTCTAACAATAAACCCTCTTGAGTCCATTGTTCAGTTTCTTGACGCACTGTATCAGCGAGGGGATTTTGATCTGGCGGTTCATTTAAACAGGAAACTGCCTTTACAGCTTGATCAAATAAAGTGATTAAATTGGGAAAAGCATCCCGGAAAAAGCCGGAAATTCTGAGGGTGACATCCACACGGGGACGACCGAGAATTGATAAAGGCAAAATTTCAAAATCTACAACTCGTCGCGCTGCACCATCCCACACCGGTTGAACACCGAGTAAAGCTAAAGCTTCGGCCAAGTCATCGCCACCAGTCCGCATGGTAGCTGTACCCCACACCGACAAACCCAGAGTTTTGGGATATTCTCCATGTTCTTGGGTATAGGTTTCAATGAGGGTTTCGGCGGCTTTTCTACCGATATCCCAGGCAGTTTCTGTGGGTATGGCGCGAATATCCACAGCATAAAAGTTTTTACCTGTGGGGAGGACTTCGGGGCGGCCGCGTGTAGGTGCGCCAGAAGCACCGCTAGGAATGTATTGACCATCCAGTCCTCGTAATAGGTTGGTAATTTCTTCGCTTGTTTTTTCCAGTGCGGGGATAAGTTTGTCCTGTATCCAGTTGAGGGTTTGGGTAATGGGTGATTTTATTGTTTCTTCTGAACTGCTCTCGGCACTCCGCACTTGTAAGGACGAACGGCCGTTCGCCCCTACACCCTTACCGACTAAAAGGGCAGCTTCTGTTTCTAGGAGTTCGACAACATCACCAATGATCCGACAAGATTTTAGCCTTGGGTATAAATGCGGAGGTAAAGAGACGGTTTTGGGGACGGTGAAGGGATGGGAAAGGGGATCTGTGAGGGGATCTACATTTAAGCCCCATTCTTTGGCTATGGCGCGGGTAATGCCGATAGAATGACGGTTAGGAATGCGGGCGATCGCTATAATTAAATCTCGCAGTTGTATTCCTTGGGGACATTGGCCAAATATATGTAAACCATCACGAATTTGGGCTTCTTTGAGTTCACATAAATAACCATCGAGGGAATTTAAGATTAAGGTTTCAAAGTTGGCAATGTCTTGGGGGTTGGTAATGCCTAAATCTTGATAGAGGTTTTCTTTGATGACAAGTTCTTGAATGCGATCGCGGATCGCTGGCATTCTATTAGGATCTAAACTTTCGGCTTCGTAATATTCATCAATTAAATTCTCTACTTGTTGCAATGGCCCATATAATTCAGCCCGTGTCATCGGTGGTGTTAGATGATCAATAATCACAGCTTGGGCGCGTCTTTTGGCTTGCGAACCTTCACCGGGATCATTAACAATAAATGGATATAAATGGGGCATGGGTCCAAAAGCAATTTCTGGATAACAAGTATTAGATAAGGCGACACTTTTCCCCGGTAGCCATTCTAAATTACCATGTTTGCCAACATGAACTATGGCATCAGCCCCAAAAGATTCCCGCACCCAATAATAAAAAGCTAAATAATCATGGGTTGGTTCTAAATCAGGAGCATGATAATTTAAACTAGGATCAAGATCGTAACCTCTTGATGGTTGAATGCCGACAAAAACGTTACCAAATTGAATTCCAGAAATTGTTAAATTTTGGATTGTATCTAAAAGAGGTTGTCCCCAACGGTCAATAATTTCTTTTTGGATGATTTCTGGTAAGGTAGAAAAATATTTTTGATATTCTGCTAATGATAAACTTTGGTTTACTGGTTTCCAATCTCTGCCTTCAGGATCATTAGTAACGCTAGATGTCAGAAGTTCAATTAATTCGTCTCCATTTTCTGGAATATTTCCTACTTCATAACCAGCTAAATTTAAGGCTTTGAGGATTTCCAAACAACTGGCAGGAGTGTCTAATCCTACGCCATTGGCGAGGCGGCCATTGGTGTTAGGGTAATTGGCCAAAATTAGGGCTATGCGGCGTTCTCGGGGTGGTTTTACTCGCAATCTGACCCAGTTGGCAGCCAGTTGGGCAACAAATTCAATGCGATCACTCACGGGTTCATAAACTACCACATCAGTTTCTAATTGATCATTCCGTATTTGCAACTTTTTAAAAGAAACCGCCCTGGTAATAATGCGCCCATCTACTTCTGGTAAAGCTACATTTATAGCAATATCACGAGGTGTTAAACCTTGTGTTTGTGCTTGCCATTGTTCTAAAGAACTCCCACAAAGAATTAATTGTAAAACAGGTACATTTAATTTTTCCCAAAGTTCGGTTTGTGGTGTTTCTGTTTCTAAACTTGCTAGGGAAAAACTGGTGGTGTTGATTAATAATTTGACATTTTGATCATCTTTATCTGTTAATAATTCACATAATTTTTCACTTACACCAGGTTCACGTAATGAGGAAACAAACACTGGCACAGGCTGTAACTTTTTCTCAATCAAAGCTATGCATAAAGCATCAATAACTTTAGTATTTCCTGCTAAATAATGGGCGCGATAGAATATAATACCAACTTTAGACCGATTCTTTCTTTCTTCTTCTTTCTCCTGACTCCTCTCATACAACCCTACACGGGGGATAGATTGGGGTGGTGGCGGATTAAAATCTGTTAATAGGGCTATATCCGCGATAAATTGTAAGGCGTTGCAGAAGTTTTCTATGCCACCTTCCTGAAAATATTGCCAAACTTTATTAACGATTTCTTTAGAAACCGTAGACTTAGAGATTAAATCAGGATTAAACCCGTCGTCTCCTGGTATGACAATTAGGATTGTACCATTACGGTGTACAATCTCTTCTATAACTTCTAAACCATAAGCCCAGTATGAACTTCCTCCTAGTAGTCTCAGAACAATGACTTGGGCAGATTCTAAAACTTCTTCACTATAAGCATCTATACTTATTTGTTGCTGTAGTTGTAATAGGTTGGCTACTCGAATGGATGGAAATTGGGGTGGTAATTTGGGAACTACAGCGGCCAAGGTTTGAATGTCAGTATCGGCTGCTGTAATCAATACAAAAGGGGCTGGACTTTGTGAGATGAAACTTAAACCCTCTGACTGATTCCATCCCCCTGGTGTGGCATTTATACGGTGCATAATTGGTAATTGGTAATGGGTGATTGGTAATTGGTAATTGGTAACGAGGAAAAAGAAACTAATTTTAATTTCTCTCCTGTGATCCTGTGGTCTTCATTACATTTTTGACAATGCTTGTTTTTCCTGATTTGGGTTTTTCTAAAACCTTGCCTTTGAGTCTATTTAATCAACTTGGGGAATTGTTACAAGAAATGGCTCAAGCTGCGGAGCGAGATGCTTTTATTTTAACACAGGCTGTGCTTGCAAGAGTAAAAACTCCTTTAGAATTGCAGAAGCAAAGATTTAAATTGATTTTGTCTCCAGGATTTAATGCGCTTTTGGTGGGTAATTTACAACCAACAGAAGCAGGGGAAAATGGCCGGGTAAATACCAGTTTGACATTTCATCCTGATGCGATCGCTTTATTTATATCGCAATTAGGCGAATTATTGAAATGTGATACCCACACTTGTCAAATTCTTGATCAATATGGTCGAGAGATTGCTGCTAATGATCCAACTTTGCAAAGTCAATTTACATTATTATTATTAGAATATCTTCTACCCCATTCTCCAGGCTCTATTAATATAGAATCTACTGCAATTTGTCAAGATGTAGAAGATAGTCTGAAAAAACAAATAGCCCAAGAGCAACTTTTAAACACAGTTACTACGCAAATTCGTAAAAGCCTAGATTTGCCCGTAACGATGAGTAAGACATTAGCTCAAGTGCGTGAGTTTTTGGATTTAGATAGATTAGTAATTTATAAATTTGAATATACCAAATCTAAAGCAGAAAGTATATTAATTAATTCTCAAGCAAATATAGATACCAATCATGTGCCAAGAGGTTGTGTCATTTATGAAGTCTCTGCGAAAAAAGATATACCTTCAGTTTTAGATTATCAGGAAGAAAATTGCTTCCAACCTCATACACAGTGTTGGCAAAAATACCGCCAAAGTTTTACATTAGCTGTTAATGATATTGAAGAAACATATCTTTTAGAAACTTGTTTATTAAATTTTCTACGAGAGGTTAAAGTTAGAGCTAAGTTAGCAGCACCAATTATATTTGAAAATAAGTTATGGGGATTGTTAATTGCTCATCAATGTTATATTCCCCGTGAATGGCATGAAAACGAGAAAAAATTACTAACTGCTATTGCGGAAGAATTAGCTATAGCTATTAGGCAAACCGAGTTAATGCAATCTTTAACCCAAGAAAAACAAACGCTAGAACAAAGAGTCATTGAAAGAACAATTGCACTTAGGGAAGCCCTCATTGCTGCGGAAGCTGCTAGTCGGATTAAAAGTGAATTTCTGGCTACTATTAGTCATGAATTACTCACACCTTTAACCTATGTGATTGGGATGTCTTCTACATTATTAAGTTGGCCTTTAGGTGAATTAAGTACCAGACAAAGAAATTATTTACAAACAATTCATGATAGTGGTGAACATTTATTAGCTATGATTAATGACATCCTCGATTTATCTCAAATTGAGGCAGGAAAAACAGTTTTACATATTTCTGATTTTTCCTTAATTAAAACAGGTCAAAATATCTTAGAATCACTAAAAGAAAAAGCCAACAGTCAAAACCTCACCTTACAATTAGATTTACAAATTAATCCCACACAAGATAACTTTACTGCTGATGTCCATAGAGTTGAACAAATTCTCTGGAATTTATTAACTAATGCGATTAAATTTACTCCAGAAGATGGAACTGTCACTTTACGGATTTGGATAGAGGATAATACTGCTATTCTCCAGATAGAAGATACAGGTATTGGTATACCAGAAGAAAAATTACCACTATTATTTGAAAAATTCCAACAACTTGATACACCCTATCGCCGACGCTATGAAGGCACTGGCTTAGGTTTAGCATTAACTAAACAACTGGTAGAACTACATCGAGGTAGAATTGAAGTAGAATCTACTATGGGAATAGGTTCAATTTTTACTGTGTGGATACCAAAACAATTAAAAGTTATAAAAGTTAAAAATGACTAATTTAAGCAAAGGATTAATCGTTTCCTGTCAAGCGCCCGTAAATTCTCCATTACATGATCCCTATGTAATTGCCGCTATGGCACAGGCCGCAGTTAATAATGGGGCTGTAGGCGTAAGAATTGATACCCCTAGCCATATTCAAGCAGTGCGCCAAAAGGTACAAGTGCCAATTATCGGACTATGGAAACAAGTTATCACAGGTTCAGATGTATATATTACTCCTATGTATAATCACGCTGTTGCCGTAGCCCAAGCCGGTGCAGATATTATTGCCATAGATGCCACTACCAGAAATCGTCCTGGTAATGAAAAGTTAATAGATATTATTACTTCAATTCACGAAAAATTAGAGAAGCCCGTTATGGCAGATGTAGATACTTATGAAGCGGCAAAATTAGCTGTTGATGCTGGTGCAGATATTGTGGGAACAACTCTATTTGGATACACCGCCGCAACTCAAAACTATTCTCCTCCGGGTTGGGAATTACTCACCCAAATAGTAGAAAATCTGGATACCTTTGTAATTTGTGAAGGTGGTATTGCTTCCCCAGAAATGGCGAAAAAAGCCTTAGATTTAGGTGCTGATGCTGTTGTTGTTGGTGGTGCCATTACGGGGATTGATTTGTTAGTTAAGGCTTTTCACTCGGCATTAGAAAATTAAAATGTTACTAAGAATTCAGGTTACCTCTCACCCATGATAATAAAATCAAGTGCTGTTTTAACTAGGTAGGGATCATCATAGAAATCTACTTGACCTTGGGATTCAATCCATTTTATTCTTTTCTGACCAGGTAAAGCTTGATAAAATTTTTCTGCCCAATGGGGTGATATAGCTTTTTGAGAATGTACCATTGTCACTGGAATGTTCAGTTTTGGGGCAGCGGATTGAACATCAAAGGTGAGAAAATGTTCTCTGGACATGATCGCAAACTGATTAGTATAATTTGGGACTCCGGCTCTTGATGTACCATAGTAATCGTATAGTTCTGGGGTTGTCATGGCGGCTTCGCCTTCTAGAGATACAGCAGGTATGCTTAATACCTCTCCAGTGGTTTGATAGTGTTGACGCGCCGCAATGCCCTGTTCCACCTTGCTATTAAACCCTGATGGATCTTTTTGCTGCATTTGGGCCACATCTCGATAATAACCGGCGATCGCTCCTACCCACTTAATTTTCGGATTGTTCACAGCCGTCCAAGCAATGTATCCTGCACCTAAACAAATTCCTACTGCTCCAATTTGATCACCATCAATATCATTGCGCTGAGATAGATAGTTAACCGCCTGGCTCAAATCCTCGATTTTATGTTGATAATATTCGTACTGGCGCGGTTGCCCTTTGCTTTCACCATAGTGGCGGTGATCTATAGCTAATGCAGCAATACCCCGTTCTGACAAGGCTTTAGCATAAACGCCCGTGACTTGTTCTTTAACGCTGGTCATGGGGCCACCCACAATTACGGCCGGTACAGGGTAATTATTGGATTCAGGTAGATATAAGTCACCAATAAGAAGATGGTTTTCGACCGTAAATGATATAGTTTCTTTTAACATAGCAAAGGCTTTGAGTTAATGGGCGAGGAGGGAATCGAACCCGCAACCAATTGATTAAGAGTCAACTGCTCTACCGTTGAGCTACTCGCCCCAATTAAAAGTCATGATATCAGACTTTTGGTTCTGGTGCTAGTAGTGCAGTCAAAAAACTGGCTGGTGGGGGAATTGCATAATAAAAGTGATGTTACTGTTAACACTGACTACATGAATTAATCCCTGGAGACGTTGCACCGTAGTTTTGACTAAAGCCAATTCTAAACCAGTATTTTGAGCTTGCCAAGAGGAATATTTAGGCAGGTTATAAAATGGCTGAAATACTTGTGAGAGTTCATTATGGGGAATTTCCATCCCAGAGATATTTAGTTTTAATTCTATTGTCTCTGGATGCAAGCTAGTAGTAATTGTAATTGATTTATGTGGGGGTGTACATTGACAAGCTTGATTAAGTAGTAGAATCATGATTTTTTCTAAATCGCTGATATCTGTGGCAATAGGCGGAATTGCTGGGGGGATATCCAGGTGTAAATGTTGTTGTTGACAGGTAGTAACATCTCGAAAAGATTCAACAATGGCAGATAACCAAGCCGTAAAATCAATAGTAATTAAAGTTGGAGGTTCAGAATTGGTTTGGAGATAGATAAATGTGAGCAGATCGTTAAGTAATTTGTTTTCTCTGCTACATTCATCATTAAGAATTTGTAATAGCTGAAAGACCATTTCTTGATCTAAAATTTCCGTTGTGTTCATCAAACTAGCCAAAGTTTGCACAGCTAAACTAATATTAGTGATTGGTTTGCGTAATTCATGGGCGATGTGTTTGATAAATTCCTGTTTTTGACGTTCTTTTTTTTCAATTTGTTTAGCTTGTGCCTTAGTTTTGGTATTTAATTGAGATTGACGCAGAGCGATCGCACATTCATTCGCAACTTGTTGTAAAAAAGATATTTCCAATTCTGTAAATTTGGTTTCTGTTTCCCGAATTAGCCAAATATTACCCCAAATTATCTGATGATCAAAAATTGGACAAGCTAATTGACTCATTATCTGTAAACTAGGTTGATATCCTGGTACAATTTCCACAGATTTCCAAATTTGTTTTGCTAAAAGATCCTGATAAACCTGGGGAAAATCAGCAATTGCTCTGATTAATCCTTGACAATAGGGTAAACTAGAACTATATTCATAAGTTACTGTAGCAGAAGTTAAACAAGGATTATATAGTTCAATTTGACAGCGATGCAGTTGTAGGATTTCAAATAATTCCTGGGTGATAATTGTTAATGTTTTTCGTTCGTCTAAATTATCTCGAATTTGCTCATTTATATATTGTAGCAATGTTTGGAATTTTTGAATCTGCTGTATATTTTTAGTATATTCTTGTCTTGCTAAGTCTAATTCAATTTGTAAAGATTCCACCTGTTGTCTTAGTTCTATTTCTGGTTGATCTACACCCAATTGCATAGATAATTCACAATTAGGGAATATATTTGGAGATGGTAATTGTGTCCATTTGGGGATGGATTTAACTTTAGGAATATTCATACCGAAGTTGAGAAAAAAGTTAATGGATAAATGGTAAATAGGAAAGAGATAAGGGAAAAGAATATATAAGATGACTATTTAATTTTGGTCATAAGTAGAACGGATTGAATCACTCAAAATTCGTAGTCAGGAATTTATGCCTCATTTGAGAACTCAAGTCCTCACTACGAAATTATTTCCAGATGAATATGCACTGCGTACCCTACACTATTTAATATTATTCAGAAATTATTAAAGACGCTTATCTTACTAATTACTGAATTTTCCCATCTGCCTATTAGCTATTCCCCAGTTAGCGTACTGAGATTATCACCCCAAAGCATACCAAATTTCCGTATTGCTGATAACAGACCTTGTGACGGTTTGTGAACAGGTACTTTAAGTTGGAATAAACAGTATCTTCGCCTTTTTGCTGGCTATTATGTGTATTATAGTAAGTGAAAAATATATAGCAATCCTAAACAAAAAGTGAACACGCAAACCTGCCGTAGGCATACATCTCCTTATTCTCCACCTCTGCGCCCTCTGCGTCTGGAGCGGTTCGTTAAAAAAAAAATTCCGTTTGCTGACCGATTTCGTAAAAGATACACAAATAAAATAGGAGTGCTATATGACTAATAAAACAGATTTTCGCATTGAAAGAGACTCAATGGGCGATCGCCAAATTGCCAACAACGTTTATTATGGTATTCAAACCCAACGGGCAATAGAAAACTTTCCCATTAGCGGCATTAAACCTTTACCCACTTATATAGATGCTTGTTTATATATTAAAAAAGCTACCGCTATTGTTAACGGAGAATTAGATTGTATTCCCACAGATATCAGCACAGCCATCATTCAAGCCACTGATGAGATATTAGCAGGTAAATTACGCGATCAATTTGTAGTTGATGTTTATCAAGCCGGTGCAGGAACTTCACATCACATGAATATTAACGAAGTTCTAGCAAATCGCGCTTTGGAAGTTATTGGCGATCAAAAAGGTAATTACAAACTTGTTAACCCCAACGATCATGTTAACTACGGACAGTCTACCAACGATGTCATCCCTACTGCTATCCGTATCGGTGGTTTACTGGCATTATCTCGCACCTTACAGCCAGCTTTAGAACAGGCAATTTCCGCCTTAGAGTCCAAAGCCACAGAATTTCAAGATATCGTTAAATCTGGGAGAACCCACCTCCAGGACGCTGTACCAGTGCGTTTAGGTGATACCTTTGCCGCTTGGGCGCACATCCTCTCAGAACATCGAAACCGTCTTTATATTGCTTCAGGGGATTTAATGGTATTGGGTTTAGGTGGAAGTGCGGCGGGAACAGGAATGAATACCCACCCTGAATATCGCAAACGGGTGGTAGAAACCCTCTCCCAATTATTAGAATTTCCCCTTGAACCTGCACCCCATTTAATGGCTGCGATGCAAAGTATGGGTGCATTTGTGAATGTATCCGGGGCGGTACGAAATTTAGCCCAGGATCTAGTTAAAATCTCCCATGATCTGCGGTTAATGGACTCAGGTCCCAAAACCGGGTTTAAGGAAATTCAACTGCCGCCAGTGCAACCTGGTTCTTCCATTATGCCTGGGAAATATAACCCAGTGATGGCAGAGATGACATCAATGGTATGTTTTCAGGTGATGGGATATGATCAAGCGATCGCTTTTTCTGCCCAAGCCGGACAATTAGAATTAAATGTGATGATGCCCCTCATTGCCTATAATTTAATTCACAGCATAGAGATTTTAGGTAATACAATTTCGGCTTTAACTACAAGCTGTATTCAAGGAATTACTCCCAATAGAGAAAGATGTTTAGCTTATGCAGAAGGCAGTTTATCATTAGTCACAGCCTTAAACATTCACATTGGTTATTTGAATGCTGCTGCTGTAGCCAAAGAATCCTTAGAAACAGGTAAATCTCTGCGGCAAATAGTTCTAGAAAAAGGCTTAATGACAGAAGCAGAATTAGCGACTGTACTTGATTTAGAACAAATGAGTGCGATCTTGCCTTTAAAATAAATATAATAGACATAGGAGTGAAAATTATCCTAGGGACAATTTTGCGGGCAAGATGCCCGCACCACAAAAGTTTGATTATGGTTGTACCTCATTCGAATGAAATATGCTGTATATGCAACTTTACAAAGAAATGGTATTAGGGCTTTCAAATTTTACCAGTGGGAAAGAAACCGAATAGTTTGACTACTCCACTAATTAGGGCTATAATCGCTGCTACTAAAACTCCACGATTAATAAATTCTTGGTTATCTAGTCTTTTATCAATACCAATAACTTTTTCTTCTAGGGTTTTAATTTCCCCTGATAGTTTTCCATCTAGGGTTTTAATTTCCCCTGATAGTTGTGCTTGCCCGATTTCCAGCTTATTTAGTCTATTATCAATAATTTCTAGTTTTTTGTTGACTTCAGCAAATTGCCGATCCATTTTTTGGTTGACTTCGGTAAATTGCTTCTCTATTTTTTGATCCAAACGAGATAATATTTCTTCGAGGGTATAGGTGAGAGTTGGTGGGTTGGTTGTCATATATTTTAGTGATAGTTGTTTTATAGACAATAAAAACAGCACCTGTCATTCTAATATTTTACCCCACCCTAACCCTGCTTGATAAGCTACGATGTACACAGAAGTCCTATCTGTCTTCGTTGTGTGGTTATTTAGCCCCCTAAATCCCCCAAGTTTGGGGGACTTTGAAATTCTTATACCCCCTAAAAACAAAAAACCGGGGAACTTTGACATCGCCCGGTTTCTTGATATAAAAGTATAGCCTAGCTATACCCTATTTATTGCTGAGAAAGATTAAACTTTAGCAGCCGCTTTCATTACTAATTCGCCTTTAGCATACTTAGCAGCATAGTCTTCTAAGGAAACTTGCTTAATCTTGCTTGCGTGACCAGCAGTACCAAACTGTTGATAACGGTCAGCACAAACCTTTTGCATATACTTAATAGAAGGCTTGAGGAAGTGACGAGGATCGAATTCCTTGGGATTAGCTGCTAAAGCTTCACGGACAGCCGCAGTAATAGCCAAACGGTTGTCGGTATCAATATTTACCTTACGCACACCGCTCTTAATACCTTTTTGGATTTCTTCTACGGGTACACCGTAGGTTTCAGGAATAGCACCACCATATTGGTTAATGAGTGCCAATAAATCTTCAGGTACAGAAGAGGAACCGTGCATTACCAAGTGGGTGTTAGGTAAGCGGCGGTGAATTTCTTCAATGCGGCTAATAGCCAAAATTTCACCTGTAGGCTTACGAGTAAACTTGTAAGCACCATGACTTGTACCGATAGCTACAGCTAAAGCATCAACTTGGGTTGCTTCTACAAAGCTAACAGCTTCGTCAGGATCAGTTAACAGTTGAGAATGGTCTAGTGTACCTTCAAAACCGTGACCATCTTCAGCTTCACCCGCACCGGTTTCTAAAGAACCCAAACAGCCTAATTCACCCTCAACACTCACACCCAAAGAGTGAGCAACGTTAACAACTTCGCTGGTAACTCTAACGTTATATTCAAAGCTGGCAGGGGTTTTAGCGTCGGCTTCCAAAGAACCATCCATCATGACGCTGGTGAAGTTGTTCTTGATAGCTGAATAGCAGGTAGAAGGAGCATTACCATGATCTTGGTGCATGACAATGGGAATCTCAGGATAGGTTTCCACCGCGGCCAAAATCAGGTGACGGAGGAAGTTTTCTCCGGCATAGTTACGAGCACCGCGAGAAGCTTGTAAGATTACGGGGCTATCTGTTTCCACCGCCGCTTTCATGATTGCCTGAATCTGCTCTAAGTTGTTGACGTTAAAAGCGGGGATACCATATCCGTTTTCAGCAGCATGATCCAAAAGCAACCGCATTGGTACGAGAGCCATATATATTCCTCCTAATTTGGGTATTTAGCTAGTCAGTTTAATAGAAGCGTAATCTTTATTTTAATGTAATTTTTACGCTAATCTTAATGTTTTTTTCAACTTACAGAAAATTATATCTAGTAGTGGGTGTTTTTGTTGAGAAAATTTGCAGACTGATATTATCAAGCTATATTATACTGATGTATAGTTAGTAACAAAGTATTAGATTGTATATTTAGCTGGCGATCGCAATTTGCAGTGCAAACGTATACAACAAACAAGTCATTTAAAGTTTCTTGTCAATGCGTAACTCCTAGTCTTAATTAATCAGTAATAATCCTAATGTTATTATTTCTTGTAGTGCGGGCATCTTGCCCGCACGAATTATACAAATTAAATGCACAAAAGCTTATACAGAAGCTTTTCTCAGAGCGAGAAAAGCGTTAAGGCGGGGTAAATGTCCTATTGAGCAAGACAATTACAGGGGGTTTGCCCCTACTAGCGATCGCATCTATGATTCAATACTTATATTAATTTTTTATTAGTGATGCTATGTTAAATTTCTGAGATGATTCGCGCTTTACTAGCATAATTCACCCGTAACGACAAGAAATAATAAGAAATATGTAAAAACGTGGTTTGCGTATTTTCACTGTTTGTATAATCTTTGGTGTCAAGGGAGAATTTACTGTAGTGGATTTATTAGGGTGAGGAGTAAAGACCGATGGATTCTCAAACGCTGAAGCCGAATGTCCAAGATTTGCAAAGTGATGTTATTGACCTGTTAGAGCAAATCGGGTTACTGATGAACCGTGCTAGTACCGCACTTAGTTCTGATGTTGCTAGTCAAAAATATGCAGAATTTGAGCAGCAAGTAAAACAAGAAGTTGAGAAAGTCAAGAATCTTGAGTTAAGAATGGCAATTGTAGCGCCGATGAAAGCGGGTAAGTCAACTATTACAAACGCCATTATCGGACAGGATATTTTACCAAGTCGTAATTCTGCCATGACGACGCTGCCCACAGAAATTATTTTTGATGCTGGGTTGCAAGAACCAATTTTAACTTTAAGTCCCGAAATAGTCACAGTTTTTCAAGAGACTTTATTGGCTTGACGGAAGCAAATTAATGAAATGGGACTTGAAAAAGCACAAGAAAAGCTGGCTCAATATCCTCATTTACAAATAATGCCAAAGTTGATTCAAGAAGCCTTAGTAGAATCAGTTCCTCATGAATCGGAAGGACGCAAAAATATTGCTCTCACATTAACAAGTTTAAATGATATTGTCAGATTGTGCAGTATTTTATATCCTAGTGTAGATCCACTACAATCTTTAACCGAAGTTCCCAGAATTCGTACACCTTTTTGGCTTTCGCAAACAAATCAGCAATCAGAAACTTTAGGTAAATTAGTAATTGTAGATACTCCTGGACCAAATGAAGCAGGGGAAAATCTGCGACTGCAAACTGTAGTTTCTGAACAACTTCGTAAAAGTTCAATGGTGTTGATAGTTTTGGATTTCACACAGTTGAAAAATGAAGCTGCAGAGAAAGTTAAACAAGATGTTCAAAGGGTAATAGATCTACGAGGTAAAGAAAGTTTATATGTCTTAATTAATAAAGTTGATCAGCGTCGAGATGGTGACATGAAACCAGAACAAGTACAACAATTTGTTGCTGCTGAATTTGGGATTGGTGAAGTTGGTAATATAAATCGAGTATTTGAAATATCAGCTAGACGAGCTTTTACTTCTGCTAATTTTTTAATGGAATTACAATAGGTTACAGATGTTAAAGTTAGTGAATTGAAAACAGCGCGTTCTCTTGCTCAAGAAGTATTTGGTATTGATTGGGAAGAAGAACTAGAAGAAGCAATATTAGAAGATTTAAAAAGTAAAGCTAATAGGTTATGGAAAAAATCAGGATTTGATCCTTTTTTAAATGGTGCAATTAATAATTTAATGGCAGAAGCAGCGCCACGTTGTATTTTATCTGCACTAAAAATTACTCGTAGTAGATTAATGGAAGTCAATAAAGCTGTACAACTTAGAAGTAGTGCAGTTAATCAAGATGCTAAGAAAATCCAGAATGAAATTGAGTTTTTAAGTAGTGATTTATCTCAACTGGAATGGTGTTTAATAGATTTAGAAGAACAGGTTGAGAAAATAAAAAAGTCTTTAAGTAAGAAACTGGATACAACACTTAAAAAGTTAAAGCTAGATGCTGAAAAATCTATTCAGGACTATTTTCTGGATAGATTTGCAAAAAGAATTGAACAATTCAATAAGTCTAATTCCAATTCTTTAAACAATATATTTCAACAAATGGATATTGCTGCTAGAAAATTATTACTAACACCAATACCTTTAGCTAATGATATTAGTTCTATTGTCCCTGAATCAATATCCCGGTTATTAAAATATGAAGTAGCATTAAGAGGAAGAAATGAGTTTGAATTTATAACTAAACAGGAAGCAGAAGAATTTGCAGCACAATTAGTAGCAGAAGCTAAACAAATAGTAGAAACATTACTGTACAAAACAATTAAAGAAATTGAATATGATATTATTAATGTTCAAGAGGATCTGATAAATTTTCTTAAACAACAAACAAAAGGAGTTATTGAGAATGCCTGTAATAGATTGAATCAATCCTTTGCTATTGAACTTGAATTACCACCTTTGCTATTAGAAGATATGGAAGCAGATTTTGGTAATATTACTGACTATACCATTGAACAACAAGAACCTTTTAACGTTGTTAAAGTAGTAGTTAATTTCTTCAAAAAATTATTCAATAATAATTATACAGAGGAAAACACAAACAAGTATATAGTATCACTTGAACAAACTGTTTTTCAGTTTAATCAATCAATAGAAATCAAAATTCTAGATACTCAAAAACAAATTAATCAGTATTTAGATGATGATTTCCAAGTTCGTATATCACAATTTTTTGAAGAACTTAAACGATATCTACAAAATTACAAAGATAGCTTATCACAAGCTCTAAAAGATCAAAATCTATCTTTGTCAGAACAGGAAGAAGTGAAACAAAAACTCCTTCCTTTAATTGAGGAAACAAGTAAACTTTTGAAAAACTTAGAACAAAAACAAGAATTTACCTATAAATTAATGCTGGATAAATGATGAAAATACCTGATATTTACGAATCAAACAACACCTCTTTTAGTTCATCAACCCAAACACTAGAACAACTCCAAAAACGAGTTCCTGTGGTGGGAGATAAAGCCATAATTGACCTAATAAACGGTATCCAAATTAACAAAGATATCATCCGTTATCGCAAAAATAGAGGCTGGTTTGGCAACCTAATATCTAAACTAGATGGAAGTAATCATAAACGCCAACTTCTATTAGATGGTAACTTAATCGCAGGACAAGAAGCACTATCAAACTGGGTTTTAGAACTTACAGACTCCTTGAAAATTAGTCAAATTGCGCTCGAAATTACTCAAAACTTATTATTAGAAGCTCGTGATGCTATTCGCAATCAAAAACAAAGATTACAAACCCAAGAAAACGCCATCATTCAACTCAGTGAACAATTCAATCAATTAGCGCAACAAGTAGGTACAAGACTGAATAATCTTGAATCACGAGTGCGTAAATTAGAAGTACGAGTTGCAGCTAATGAAGATTTAGATCATATAGTCACCGCTTGGGCTGCTGGACAAACTTATACAAAACTACCTTGGGCTATACAAATTACATTATTAGTGCGGGAAGTATTCAGCAGTTCTGTAATTATGTATGAATTAGAAACAGGAGATAAAGATCGTTTTCGGCAATTATTAGTAAATAAAATTCTCGCTCATCATAAACAATTACCTAGCAGTTTTTTCGGACTTGGTGATTTATTAGATCAATCTTGGGCAACAATGACAAATGATGATAGAGAATTAACTGCTGGTTTATTAGAAATTCGTTCAATTCCCCAACAAAGATTAACAAATATACCCCATTTATTTGTGATTGGCACAACTTTGGAACTAGCAATACTTCCTGAAGAAGTTAGACCAAATAAACCTGCTCAAAGTGCTATTCATCTCTGTCGTCATCAAATTGATAGTATTTCCCGCACCACCGAAGCACGGGAATTTATCACTACCATTGTTGAAGAAACTGCAAATGATTGTTTAGCAATAATTAGTAATTTTTCCAATTAATAAATATGAAAACCGCTAACCCGACATTTGGACTCGTACTCACCGGCGGAGGTGCAAAAGGAGCATATCAAGCCGGTGCATTAAAATATATTGCTGAACTTGGTTTAGTTCCCCACATCATTGCAGGAACTAGTATAGGCGCTCTTAACGGTGCTGTTTTATCATCCTATCGCCCCTTTCATCAGGCAGTACAGCACCTAAATCAATTTTGGGAAGAATTAGCCGACGCGAAGATTTTACGCCCTAACACGGGTACAATTATCCGCACATTGAGTTACACTGCTCAAACTTTTATTCCCACATTTCGGGAATGGATGCTTCATTTTTTAATAGAACAAGGATTATTAAAAGATACTACTGCTATTTTTGATCCTGCACCTATTGAAAAATTGTTAAGAGAAAAAATCCATAGCAACAATTTGAGAAATGGAATTGAATTATGGGTGACAGTATTTCCTTCTTTAAAAATTCCCGGTTTAGGTTATGATTGGTTAGTTGATTTTGTTCGCGCCCGCACTGGAACAGATGCTCATTGGCTTTGTGTACAAGATTTTAAAGATGATGAAACTTTATACAATTTACTGTTAGCTAGTGCTGCACTTCCTTTAGCATTTCCTAGTCGAGAAATAAATGGAAAATCTTATGTTGATGGTGGTTTAGCTGATAACGTCCCGTTAAGAGCTTTAGCTGTGCGTGGTTGTACTCATGCTATTATTATTCATTTGCAAAATGGAGTAATTTGGAATCGTCATGATTTTCCCGAACAAACTATTATTGAAATTAGACCAGAACTACCAATTAATAAATCAGAGATGCCAATTATCGGCTTAATTGACAGTTGGTTAGACTTCAGTTATGAACGTATTACCGAACTCAAACAACGGGGATATGAAGATGCAAAACGTTGTTTAAATCCCATTATTCAGACTTTAACCGGTGTCAAACAACAACGTCAGACTCATAATAAACTTGTCAACTCAACACAGCAGCTATTGAATGACCCTCCCCTCTAAATCATCTAGAACTTACCCACGAAGTAATCAAAATATGATTCCTTCGCAGGGATAATTCATGAATTACCCCTACTTGATGTTTTGCGTAAGTCCTGTCATAAAAACAATATAAGGTGAGCATTGCCCACCCTAAAATATTATTCCATCACCTGTGCAGATTTCTGTTTATCCAACTTGAGCATCAACACACCCAAAGGAGGTAAACACAAATCTAAGGAATAAGTACGATTGTGTAAAGACCAATCATCAGTCCACTTACCACCTAAATTGCCCATGTTACTACCGCCATACTGACGAGCATCACTATTGAACAACTCAGTATAAAAGCCCTTTTCTGGGACACCGATACGGTAGTGAGAATGGGGTTGAGGAGTAAAGTTACAAACCACGACAATAAATTGATCAGAATCTTTATCACGACGGACAAAGGAAACTACACTATGGCGGTTATCAGTGCAGTCAATCCATTCAAAACCCGCTTGATCAAAATCCTGAGTGTATAAAGCTGGTTCAGAACGATAAATATGATTAAGAGACTGGAAAAAGTCTTTTAACCGTTGGTGTGGTTCATACTGTAATAGATGCCACTCCAAATCAGCCCAAACGTTCCATTCACTCCATTGGCCAAATTCCATGCTCATAAACATGGTTTTCTTGCCAGGGTGAGCGAACATATAGGTAAACAAACAGCGTACATTAGCTAACTTCTGCCATTCATCACCCGGCATTTTGCCGATCATATTACTCTTACCATGGACAATTTCATCATGGGATAGAGCTAACATGAAGTTTTCGCTGTGGTTATACCACATACTGAAGGTGATGTTGTTTTGATGGAATTGGCGAAACCAGGGGTCCATGCTGAAGTAGTCCAGCATATCGTGCATCCAGCCCATATTCCACTTTAAGTTAAAGCCCAATCCGCCTGTATAGGTAGGCCAAGATACCATAGGCCAAGATGTAGACTCTTCCGCAATGGAAAGCGCGCCGGGAAAATAGCTAAACAACAAACTATTAACTTGACGTAAAAAATCGGCTGCTTCTAAATTTTCTCGACCACCGTATTCGTTAGCTACCCATTCCCCTGGTTTGCGGCAGTAGTCAAGGTAAATCATGGAAGCGACCGCATCAACACGGATGCCGTCAATGTGGTATTTATCAAACCAGAACAGGGCATTAGCTACCAAGAAATTACGGACTTCATGGCGATTGTAGTTAAATACTAAAGTCCCCCATTCCTTATGTTCACCTTTCCGGGGGTCAGCGTGTTCATACAAGTGACTACCATCGAAGAAGGCTAAACCATGTCCATCCTTGGGGAAGTGACCAGGAACCCAATCTACAATTACCCCAATACCGTTTTTATGGCATTCATCCACAAAGTACATGAAGTCTTCGGGTGTACCAAAGCGAGATGTAGGGGCATAGTAACCTGTTACTTGATAACCCCAGGAACCATCAAAGGGATGTTCAGCAATTGGTAAGAGTTCTAAATGGGTATATCCTAATTTCTTAACGTAGGGAATGAGTTTATCTGCTAGTTCCCGGTAAGTTAGAAAGCGTGCGCCGGTTTTGAGTTCGGAAACGACAACGACAGCTTCCGTTTCTCCATTGGGTAATTTGGCCGGTTCGGCACTGGCAGCGTGTAACCAAGAGCCTAAATGGACTTCGTAAACAGAGACAGGTTGGGTGAGGGGATTAGTGTGCCGCCGGTTTTCCATCCAGTCTTCGTCATTCCAGGTGTAGGAATTTAAGTCAGTGACAATAGATGCGGTTTTTGGCCGTGGTTCTTGTTGGAAACCGTAGGGATCTGATTTTTCGTAAATATGTCCTTCAAAATTTTTGATTTCGTATTTGTAATGTTCACCTACACCGATTTCAGGAATAAATAATTCCCAAACCCCTGTGTGTCCTTTCCGCATCTGGTGTTTGCGTCCATCCCACAGGTTAAAATCTCCCAATAAGGAAACGTTTCTGGCATTGGGGGCCCAAACTGCAAAATAAACCCCTTTAACACCATCTACCTCTGTGGGGTGCGCTCCTAATTTCTCGTAAATGCGGTGATGGTTGCCTTCACTAAATAAATGTAGATCAAATTCGGTTAAGTGGGCAGAACGGAAGGCATAAGGATCATAAATTACTCTTTCATGCTCCCCTTCTTTGATGCGTAACTGATAGTTTTTGCTCTCAGCAGCTTCAATTGTACATTCAAAAAAGTGGGGATTATGTACTGTATCCATAGGATATTCTTTTCGTTCCTCTGGAACTACTACATAAGCAGCACTAGCATTTGGTAGGTAGGCTCGCACAGCCCAGACAGTTTTACCATTTTGCTCTATGAGATGAGAACCCAGGATTTCAAACGGATCGTGATGTTGATTCCAGACGATGCGATTAACCTGTTCAGGGGCGACCGTGGTTATGGACATGAAGCTACCTATGTGATATATGGTGATTAACTAAATCAACTTTTGTAATATCTATTTATATTCTTTACATTTATTTGCATTTTTATCGCCACCGTTATCCTACATCAGAATGTGTACAGATTTTTCTCAGTGGTCAGTTGTCAGTGGGACAAATGTTGTTAAATTTTTAAAAAGGGGAAAATTTGTAATAATACTTTCCGTAGTTGGAGTAAAAATATTTGGTCTCGGATTTTAGGGTTCAGGCGTGGTGGGGGATTGGTTTGCATCTCTGTTTGCAATTGGGCATATTCGGCGGCGGTTAGCTTTTTACCGTCTATAGGCGATCGCGCTTCTAAAATAATTTCAGTTCGCAATATCTCCTCTGGAATATCATCTATTGGTGGTAATGCCATCACTGCTTTACCAATAGAACCACTTAATCCTACTAAAATACTGGTCGTAACGCCTAAAATAATCAGCAATGCACCAGAAGGCAGGAGGTAGGAGGCAGGAGGCAGGAGGTGAAATCCTTTTCTTGTTTGAGTTTTGGTTTTTTGTTTATACCTCATTGACTTGCAATCTGCTGTATGTATTTGATTAATTTTACTAGGAGTTTTGACTCCTATATTTTTAATTTTTAATTGCTAGGCTGATGTGCAGCTAAACCGTATAATTAAACAACATGAAGTTACAGTAGCACAAGCATACTTCGACAAAGCTCAGTACAAGTCTTGCTTGTATTAATTATTCAAGTTAAAGGCACAACAGCTTAATTTTTAATTTCTAGTACGGCACGGCGTAAATAAAACAACCATTCTCAATCACTAAAAAGCTTACGCCATATTATTTTTGACTTTTGACTTTTGAGTGCATGACTTCCACCTTGCGGTACTAGAGTCCTGGTGGCAATGGTTCAGCACATAGCTGATGAATATTAATAATTCGTTCAAAAATCTGGGGATATTCCTGACGATATTCAGGAATCAGTGCTAAAGGACTCAATAAAGCGGCAGCAGTGATATCAGCGATACTCAAGCGATCGCCAACTAAATAATCTTTTTTTTGCCAATAGGTAGATAATACTAACAAAGCATTGTCAAGCCTTGTTTGCGCTAATTTTACGGTAGTATCATTAATACTATATTGTTTCCTCACCACCTGAATTACCATTTGGCTAAATGGTGAGGGATCAATTGCTTTACCTTTACCAGCCCGAAATTGATAATAGACAAATCTCGTAGCTGTTCCGATACTTTCATCTAACCAATCTTCTAACATGATGGCTTGATTTTGCTGTTCTGAATTGGGTAAAAATAAAGCAGGTTCAGGTTTATAACTTTCTAGAAAGTGAAAAATTTGGCTTGAGTCACCTATAGCTTGGGGTTGTCCCGCAATTTGTGGTAAAAGCACAGGTAATGTGCTTAACCCAGTTAAAGGCTTGACTCTGAGAATATGCAGCCCCGGAGTGAGGTTTTCTATCTGATAACTAATACCTTTATAACTCAATGCCAATCTGGCTTTCCGACAATAATGGGATGTACTAAATTGCAGTAATAACATAGATTACCATGACTTAGGTTATTGACAAAAATAACAAAAAGAACTTGTGCTGGGCAAGAATTGGATCTAGCCCAGTGGTAGAACTTGATGAATTTTCCTGTTTTTAACCCAACTGAACATCATGAGGTGGTTGCATCTTGATACCTGACCTACAAATTTTCTCCACTTTTGGTAGATTTTTGTATTACATAGTTTTTAAAGACCCGGATTTACACAAATGTCACCTTAAATATCTTCTGTAATCTCAGCCATACTCTACAAGTCCTGTCACTAAACAGATTTTTGATTTCTGACTAACCTACTAAATATGGCAGTTGTGTAACTCCTGAAGATGCTCACCACAGATGAAGAGAGATGTTTATTAACCCATCTAGGGGGTTGATGTGGGGGCTGCGGTAGGAGATGCTGTTTCCGCAGGGGTTGTAGTGGACGCAGGAGTTGTAGTTGCTTCAGGAGATCCTGTTGCCGCAGGAGTTGTAGTTGCTTCAGGAGATCCTGTTGCCGCAGGTGTAGCAGCACCTGTATCTGCTGGTTCACCACCTGTGGTTGCTGCGGGAGATGTGGTTGCTGCGGGTTCGCCGCCACCTTCACAAGCACCCAACATAGTCGCCAAACTTAACATTAAAGCTAAACCAAAAACTTTTGTCTTCATAACTCCTCTTTCACCAATTGTGGCCGTAAAATTTTTTGCCTGTTGAATAAGATACCTTATTTCTTCATTTTTTTTAACGATTTTTTGATTATATATTTCGACTCATTTCTTTTTGTAACACTTATGTATTTTATATGTAGTATAAAGATGTGATGATTTCACCTTTTTAAGGGTTACAATGACTTCAATTCTTGATTTAGCCTAACCGACTTCAAGCCCCACGACTGACCCAAAGGGCAGCGTGGGATGAATGGCGCGTGAATTAACGACAGTTTTTCGACCCTTGTACTGAGCGCAGCCGAAGTACTTGTACTGAGCGCAGCCGAAGGTTTGACCTCTGGAACGGGGGATAAAGCCTGTCGCCCAGAAGTAAGTCGCAGTAATAGAGGACGAAAGAAGTCTACTACTGTGCTTTCTGTTGGACAGGAAGCCAACACTGTACCGTCAGGTCAGTGTGGGTAGTTCACATATGTAACTTGAGAAAATATCTCATCATCATGGAAGATACGGTATTTACCATCAGTTAAATTATGGTTGTTGAACGCAAATCAGCAGTTTCCACCAAAAAAAGTTGGTTTCGACCCAACTCTCCTTTATTATTCAATCGGCGGCGTTCTCGGAATTGGCCTAGAAAAACCCAAAGTTCCTCCCAACTGGATGGGGAAGTAATACCAAATAGATCAACCAATGATCGCTATAGTTGGATAAATTTTTTCGCTGCTAGGAGAAATAAGAGAATCACCCGCACTGCAAGCTCAAACACTGTGAAAACTCCCCGCACTTATTCCTATGGGGAATCAAGTCAAAGTATACCGATGATGGCTAATACGGGTAATCTGCCTATGTGGTTGCTAAATCTGTATAAAATTAATCGGTATTCGTCAGTTTTTGCCTTTTTATTAGTGGTAGCGACATTAATGGTTTATGGCTGGACTGTATATTCCCAAGAGCTTTGGAGTAAGTCCTACCGCAAATTACAAAGTTTACAACGTCATGAGCGACAGCTAAATACTGCTAATGCTACACTGACTAGCAAGATGGCACAGGAAGCAGAAACACCGGAGACAGGATTGGTATCTCCAAAGACTGAGGGGACAATTTTCCTGCCACCTGCATCATCTGATCACAATTCTAGTTCTTCATTTTCTGAGTCTCAACCCAAAACTTCCCAGGAGTCCCCAGCACCATTGGGATATTAGGGGTGCAGGGGAGGAGCAGTTCGGCTTACTTCGACTCTTCGATTAGCTCAGGGCATCGCCAGATCAGTACAAGTCGCGGACATCGAGCGAAGTCGAGATGCACCGACCGCGAGCAGAGGAGAATGTTTTTCCCAATTACCAATCAGTAATTCCCCCTCGGCTTTAGCCAGGGGAGTGTTAAATATCAAGTATTTGATTTTCTCAATTAAAATATATTGATTTTCGTCAATAAATATATAGCTTTGTCTATAAAATTGTCAACTTAGGACATCCTCTCATGGCGAAGTCATCAAGTAAAACAAGATTCGGAAATTTACGCAATTTGGAATTTAGACGAGAACGCAAGTTTTCTAAAACCACTCAACTGGGAAATCTTGAGCCGAAAATCACAGCAGAACTAGGAAACATTAAATTACGCCTGTTAATAGTATGGGGCGTGTTAATTATGGCTATGGTGGGATTAGGATGTAAATTATATCAGCTACAAATTCTGGATGGAAAAAAGTTGGCTCAGAGGGCGCGAAATCAGCAAATGGTGAATTTACGTCCTTATGTCGCACGTCGTCCGATGATAGATAGGGCTGATAATACTTTGGCTATTGATCGTCCTGTCTATAACTTATATACACATCCGAAATTATTTGATGAATCTCCAGAGGAAATAGCAGAAAAGATAGGGACAATTCTTGGTAAAGAACAGGCTGATTTGGTGAAAACTTTTCAAAGTAAAAGAAGTGGTATTTTATTGGCTAGTGGGATATCAGAAGAAATTGCTGATAAGCTGATCTCACTACGATTAAATGGTTTGGAATTTGTCCAAAAATACTCTCGCTTTTATCCCCAAGGTGATTTGGTGGCGGATGTCGTCGGTTATGTCAATCTTGACCGTCGTGGCCAAGCTGGTGTCGAATATAGTCAAGAAAAGTTATTAGAACGTTTTGGACCAACGGTAAGGATGAGTCGTTCGGGTAATGGGTCTTTGATGCCAGATTATGCACCCCAGGGATTTCTGAATTCTGATGATCTTAAACTGCAATTGACCATTGATAACCGTGTGCAAAGAATCGCTCGTGCGGCTTTAAAAGAGCAGATGACCAAATTTAGTGCTAAACGTGGCGCTGTAATTGTTATGGATGCGGTTGATGGTTCTTTGTTGGCCTTGGTGTCTCAACCTACCTATAACCCCAATGAATATGGTAAATCTGATATTTCTTTGTTTAAAAATTGGGCTGTAGCTGATTTGTATGAACCGGGATCAACTTTTAAACCTATAAATGTGGCGATCGCTCTGGAAAATGGCGTAATTCAACCAGAGGATACATTTGAAGATCCTGGTTCTCTTAAAATCGGTACACATACTATCAAAAATGCCGAAAGAACTGGTTATAGACGACTAACTATTTCAGAAATTTTACAAACTTCCAGTAACATTGGCATGGTGAGAATCATTCAACGATTAAAACCATCCCTATACTACAATTGGTTACAGCGTTTAGGATTAGGACAAAAATTAGAAACAGATTTGCCTTTTGCGGTTACAAGTCAATTAAAAAGCCAAAAACAATTTATTTCTTCAGCCATTGAACCAGCTACCGCATCTTTTGGCCAAGGTTTTTCCCTGACTCCATTACAACTGGTACAACTCCACGGAGCATTAGCTAATGGTGGTAAATTAGTTACTCCTCATGTAGTGCGAGGACTCATTGATAGTCAAGGAGGTATGCACTATTCAGTTACTCCCCCTGAACCTCTGCAAATTTTCTCCACTACAACCACCCAAAAGGTAGTCCAAATGATGGAAACAGTCGTAAGTCAAGGGACTGGAAAAGCATCAAGAATTTCAGGATATCGAATTGGTGGCAAAACAGGAACAGCCCAAAAAGCTAGTCCTAATGGTGGATATATTAAAGGTGCAAGAATTACCAGTTTTGTCGCTATTTTTCCCGTTGAATCTCCCCGTTATGTAGTGTTTGCAGTTGTAGATGAACCAAAAGGAGAAAATGCCTATGGTTCTACTGTTGCTGCACCAATTGTTAAGACTGTAATTGAAGGACTAATTCCTATTGAACAAATTCCACCTAGTGATCTTGAGGCAAAGGATAAAGATGGAAAATAACCGACAGTAGCAAATAGTGTGAGTTCTAATTGAATCGCCCCTGATGTATGATTCGACATCGTACAATCTTTGCCCTGCCGGGTTTTTAAGCAAGTTGTGCATTGGCATTGATGATACCAAATTTGAGCAGTTAATGACTCTATTCTCAATAGACAAAGGATTCTACTTGGGTTTTACCCAAATATTGTAAAGTTTTATTGCAGGATTCAACACTTCTGGAATTATGCAAAAATCTCACCAAATCCTATCAGGACTTACGCAAAAAGAACCGAAAATAGGGGTAATTCATGAATTACCCCTACGCAAAAATAAGGTGTTCAGCCACATCTTACGTAAGTCCTACCTATTTCTCGGTGTCCTGTCCTCTGTGGTATGTCTTCGACACGCTTCGCGAAGGATATTCCATATTCCGTGACTTGTGGATTTGTAGCCGCATTACACCTAGATATACATACTTGTAAAGTATTTTTAACAAAATGTTAAATTTTTATGTAATAAAAAATTTAAATAAATCTATTTGGAAAATTCGCAAAATAACTTATTGAATTATTGATATATTGTGGGGTAAGCTACAAATTCTGTGATGTGCAACTTCTTCTTTTCTTGCTCATCCCATGACTAAATCTGTCTGAGATCCAAATTGCCTTCATGGTCAATCTTTACCCGTTTGAGGTCAAGACATCAGGAAAAAAAGAGAATAGCCGCAAATCAGCTTGATAACTGGAATGTAGCTTTTAGTCCAAACTTCCCAGACAGCTCATAAAGCAAGTTTAGTCAGGTATGGAAACTCAAGATGAAAAGATTTTGTATTCCTGGGACGAAAAATAACAGCGTCTAATACAGTACGTCTGAAAATATGGTAGAAAATTGGTTGCGGCAATTATCACTGCAACCTAACTTGTGCAGAGTTAATACTGCCAGCATAGAGCCGTATCGCCCCTAAATATAAGGAAAACTTATAATCTCATTAAGAATCAAGAAAGAGTAGGAATGAGAAAAAGTTGCACATAACGTGATTTGATAGTAAAAAGAAAGACTTCTTGGAAGAAAAATATGTCTTACGCGCAAACTAAGACTCAGGCTAAGTCTGGGTATCAAGCTGGGGTTAAAGATTACAGACTAACTTATTACACACCTGATTACACACCTAAAGATACAGATTTATTAGCAGCTTTCCGGATGACCCCCCAACCCGGAGTTCCTCCTGAAGAAGCTGGTGCGGCTGTAGCTGCTGAGTCTTCTACTGGTACATGGACAACAGTATGGACAGACTTGCTCACCGACCTAGATCGCTACAAAGGTCGTTGTTATGACATCGAACCAGTTCCTGGTGAAGACAACCAATACATCTGTTACGTTGCTTATCCTTTAGACTTGTTTGAAGAAGGTTCTATCACCAACGTATTAACCTCCATCGTAGGTAACGTATTCGGTTTCAAAGCTTTACGGGCTTTGCGTTTGGAAGACATTCGTTTCCCTGTAGCTTACATCAAGACTTTCCAAGGACCTCCTCACGGTATCCAAGTTGAGCGCGACAAATTGAACAAGTATGGTCGTCCTCTGTTGGGTTGTACAATTAAGCCTAAATTAGGTCTTTCCGCTAAGAACTACGGACGTGCAGTTTACGAATGTTTACGTGGTGGTTTAGACTTCACCAAAGACGACGAAAACATCAACTCTGCTCCTTTCCAAAGATGGCGCGATCGCTTCTTGTTCGTAGCTGAAGCTATCAACAAAGCACAAGCAGAAACCGGCGAAATCAAAGGTCACTACCTCAACGTTACCGCCCCCACCTGCGAAGAAATGATCAAACGGGCTGAGTACGCTAAAGAACTCAAACAGCCCATCATCATGCACGACTACCTGACCGCAGGTTTCACCGCTAACACCACCTTGGCTCGTTGGTGTCGTGATAATGGTATTCTGTTGCACATTCACCGTGCTATGCACGCTGTAATTGACCGTCAGAAAAACCACGGTATCCACTTCCGCGTATTAGCTAAAGCTCTCCGCTTATCTGGTGGTGATCACATCCACACCGGTACAGTTGTTGGTAAGTTGGAAGGTGAACGCGGTATCACCATGGGCTTTGTTGACCTATTGCGTGAAAACTACGTTGAGCAAGACAAGTCTCGTGGTATTTACTTTACCCAAGACTGGGCTTCTCTACCTGGTGTAATGGCAGTTGCTTCCGGTGGTATCCACGTATGGCATATGCCCGCATTGGTGGAGATCTTCGGTGATGACTCCGTATTACAATTCGGTGGTGGTACTTTAGGACACCCCTGGGGTAATGCTCCTGGTGCTACAGCTAACCGCGTAGCTTTGGAAGCTTGTATCCAAGCTCGTAACGAAGGACGTAACATGGCTCGTGAAGGTAACGATATTATCCGCGAAGCTGCTAAGTGGTCTCCTGAGTTGGCTGTTGCTTGCGAACTATGGAAAGAAATTAAGTTCGAGTTTGAAGCAATGGATACCGTCTGATGATTTAAGATTTGCGATTTTGGATTCATAAACAATCCAAAATCTAATAATCTAGAGGGCTGGGTCAATCATGGATTTAAAGCAAATTGCGAAAGACACAGCCAAAACTCTCCAAAGCTACCTGACTTATCAGGCTCTGAGGACTGTATTGGCACAGCTAGGCGAAACAAATCCTCCTTTAGCACATTGGTTGCAAAACTTCTCGGCTGGAAAAATCCAAGACGGAGAGGCTTATATTGAGGAACTGTTTCTAGAAAAGTCAGATTTGGCTTTGCGGATTATGACTGTCAGGAAACACATAGCTGCGGAAGTGGCAGAGTTTTTACCAGAAATGGTCATAACTGGGATTCAGCAAGCCAATATGGAACAGCATCGCCAGCATCTCGAACGCATCACGCAACTAAATTTATCAAGTACCAGCCCAAAAACTGAAAGACAAACAATATCTGATCCTAATTTAGATAATTTATCTAATTAGTCATTCAATTTTGGATTTACGATTTTGGATTTTGGATTGACTCGATCTCCATCCTAAAGTGTAGAACCTCGAAAGTTTTAGATTTGGGATTTACGATTTTTCCGTCCTTCAGGACGGGGACTTGTAGCAAATTTTTTTAATCTAAAATCTAAAATCTAAAATTCCTGGTCAGTCAACCAAGTAATAAAAAATCTCCCCCACTTATCAAAAGCTATGCAAACTTTACCAAAAGAGCGTCGTTACGAAACCCTTTCTTACCTTCCCCCTTTGTCTGACGCGCAAATTGCCAAGCAAGTTCAATACATTTTGAACCAAGGCTACATCCCCGCAATTGAGTTCAATGAAACTTCTGAACCTACAGAACTTTACTGGACAATGTGGAAGTTACCTTTGTTCGGCGCTAAATCTACTCAAGAAGTATTAGGCGAAGTTCAAGGTTGCCGTTCTCAGTATGGTAACTGCTACATCCGTGTTGTTGGTTTTGACAACGTTAAGCAGTGTCAAGTTCTTAGCTTTATCGTTCACAAACCCAGCAGATACTAAAATCTGATTTGGTTTAATTAAGCTTATTTATACCCTGGTGAGAGATAGAGTTTTCTATCTCTCTTTTTTAGTTTTTAGTACAGAATATAATTGTCGGTTGAGTAGCACATACAAAAGGCTGAAGGTGGTAATTATGCATTACGTTAGTTATTCATTTGATGTTTTGGTTCAACATCAAGATATGTGGGAACAATTACTTAAAGATTTTAATATAAAATGTAGTTGGCAAATAGTAAGTAGAAAAAATAAGAAATTTATTAGAATTAAATTCTATGGAACTGATGAAAAATGTTTAATATTGAGTCAAAAGGTAGCAGAATATCAAGAATCTTGTCTTAAAGATATCAAAAGTGATTTTGATACTAATATAAATAATGAAGCAACGCAAACAGAAAGTTTGATATATAATACTGATCAAGAATTTGATAGGATTAGTGATAATAACTACCTTATTCAATTTGAGAGAGATAACTGTGATAGCTGGCTCGATTGTGGTTATATCAATGACATTATAAACCCTTATGAAGTATACTAGATTGAAATGGAATACAAAATTTCCCGTCATGCACAAACAGAAATGGAAAGACGAAATATTTCTCTTCCTCAAGTTGAATCTGTTTTAGATAGTCCCCAACAAATTTTACTCGAAAGAGAAGGACGGAAAGTATATCAATCAAAAGTTGAATTTGGTAACGGAAAAATATTTTTACTGCGTGTTATTGTTGCAGATGATGTTGAACCCAAAGTTGTGATTACGGTTTACAGAACTAGCAAAATTGAGAAATATTGGAGCAAATGATGAAAATTACTTATGACCCAGAAGTTGACGTTTTAAGAATTATCTTCAGTAATGTGCAAATAGAAGAAAGCGATGAAGAAAAACCAGGAATCATTTTAGACTATGACGAAGCTGGAAATATTATAGGAATTGAAATTATAGATGCGTCTAAACGTATAGATAATCCCTGTTCAGTTGAGTATTCTGTTAGTAATTAAGGTTCTTTAGTATCTAATATGCAAAATCAAGTCCAAAAAATTTCGGAAAGCTTGCTATACATAAGAAATAAGCCATAATTTTGAACATTATTACAAAATATTGCCTCTTTACCCTGTTCCCTGTTCCCTCTTTCAGACTGGTTATTTAGCATAACAAGTACGGTACAACTATAAGAATTAGTTTCTTATTTTTTAAACCTCGTAACCCATGATATAATCATCCAGGACAAAGCCATTACCAAAATCTTTCACCTGACTATCAATAATCTCAAAACCAAATCGAGAATAAGCTTTAATACCTTTTTGATTCCTTTTATTGACATTGAGAATTATTTTTTCTAATTTCATTGCTTGCGCTTTTTGGTAAATATGAAATAACATCTTTTGACCATATCCAAAACCATGTAATGATGGCAATAAATAACATTTATATAATTTTAAATAACTAATGTTATCTATTATTTCTGAACCATAGGACACATAACCAACTAATTTAGAATTATATAAAACTTGATCATAAAATATTCCTTGGTTATAAATTTCATTTTCAATTACTCCTATTCCATACATTTTATCTAGCATATATTCGATTTGTTCATGGCTAAGAATTGTCGGATAATGGGTAAACCAAATTTCTCGACTAACTTTTCTCAATGCTTCTAAATCAGCATCTAGTAACTTGGTAATGGTAATTAATGAATCATTCATAGCAATAATTATAAGGATATTCCTAGTATAACTTAGCATTTAATTGACTATTGTTACCAAAAAAATCTATGATAATTTTAATAAATCATCACCAGGGATAATTCTATGAGTTATTATATTGCTCCTAGCTTTCTTGATAAACTTGCTGTTCATATCACCAAAAACTTTTTAAACATTCCTGGTATTCGAGTTCCCCTAATTCTAGGTATTCATGGCCGCAAAGGAGAAGGAAAATCCTTTCAATGCGAGTTAGTCTTTGAAAAAATGGGTATCGAAGTCACTTTAATATCTGGAGGAGAATTAGAAAGTCCAGACGCGGGAGATCCAGCGCGGTTGATACGTCTGCGTTATCGGGAAACCGCAGAATTAATCAAAGTGCGGGGGAAAATGTGCGTACTGATGATTAATGATTTAGATGCAGGTGCGGGACGTTTTGACGAAGGAACTCAATATACAGTAAATACCCAGTTGGTAAATGCTACATTGATGAATATTGCTGATAATCCCACAGATGTGCAGTTACCGGGAAGTTATGATTCTAATCCTTTATGTCGTGTCCCGATTATTGTCACCGGAAATGATTTTTCTACTCTCTATGCACCATTAATTCGTGATGGGAGAATGGAGAAATTTTACTGGGAACCAAACCGGGATGATAAGGTAGGAATTGTAGGGGGAATTTTTGCTGAAGATGGAATTTCACAACAGGAAATTGAACAATTAGTTGATACTTTTCCCCAACAATCAATTGACTTTTTTAGTGCTTTGCGATCGCGTATTTATGATGAACAAATCCGTAATTTTATCCATCAAATTGGTTTTGAGAATGTTTCTTTGCGAGTTGTTAATAGTTTAGAAGGCCCCCCAGTATTTAGCAAACCAGATTTCACCTTATCTCATTTAATTGAGTCTGGTAAATTTATGGTTGGTGAACAAAAACGAGTAGAAACTTCTCATTTAGTTGATGAATATAATCGTTTAAATCGTGGAAAAGGTTATCAAGTGGCTTCACCTGTTGCGGAAGTTCCAGTTAGTCAAGCTACAATTAATCAACCTACTGAGTTAAGTTTAGAAACCCAAGCACAGGTGAGGCAAATTTTATCTCAAGGCTGTAAAATTGGGGTTGAACACGTTGATGAAAGACGTTTCCGTACAGGTTCTTGGCAAAGTTGTGGTCATCTAAATATTAATAGTGAATCCGATGCTATTTCTACCTTAGAATCTTGTTTAGCTGAATACAATGGTGAATATGTGCGGTTAGTGGGAATTGACCCCGAAGTAAAAAGACGGGTCGTGGAAACAATTATTCAACGTCCTCATGGTAAATAATTGCATCTATACTGTGAACCCTTGTAGAGACGTTGCGGCGGAACGTCTCTGCGGTAATTGAATTTTATACTAAACAGGAGTTAAAAATAGGTTAGCTTCTGCTTGTCTTCTGCGTTTTAATCCTGCTTCCACGCTAGTACCAGGACTTCTGTATTTCAAGAAAGTTGCTTCAATTTCACCCCACTGTTTGTTTTTCAAAACTCTGGTCATAGATTCAAAACCAGAAGAACCATAGAAATAGGGACCTAAGTTATAAGCAAAGCTTAATATAGCTCCTTGTTGATTAGCATTCAACTCATCCCAACAAGGAATTTTTCTCATCAGAGGCAGATAATGATTCTCTAGCTGAGTCATTAATAAATCTTCTGCTTCTTGTCTGGTGATTCTATCGCCTAGTTTCCAGTTGCTACCATCTCTTTTTTTAGTACAACCGAAACCAATGGTGATAGGTAAATTACCACTTTGGGGATCTGGATAAGCGTCTAAATAGCAACCTTCAAATTCTTTGATGAGAGGAATTGCTGGAAGTGGAAGTTTGCCGGTTACACCACCAAAACCTTTTGCAGAACCACCAGAACTTGTAGATGATGGCGCGCTGCTTGTTGCTTGTCCCAGAGCATTATTTAAAGCTGTTTGAGTTCTTGGTCCAACTACGCCATCTGCTCCCAAACCTTTTTGACTTTGAAATTTTTTCACAGCATTAGCAGTACCATCGCCAAAAATACCATCTGGTGTCCCTACATCTATTCCTAGTGCTTCTAGGATTTCTTGTAGTTGTTTAACTTTGGGTCCTTTTGAATCTTTTTTGAGGGTTTCACCGTCGAGATTTAGTTTGCTGGGCATAATGCTATCCTGGTAATTTAGATTGAATTCAATTGGGTAATAGAGAAATCAGCAAATGATCAATTTGCTATTTATCTATAGGCACTAGAAAATCATTTTCATACAAATAAATTCTTGCTCATAAATTTTAAGAAAGAACTAATTCTGTATGAGTTTTTGAGGCTAGTTATATGTCCTCAGTAACAGTGTCATTATTGCACTGATGGCTACTTAATTCAATTGAATTTGAAAAACTTAACAAATAACTGCCTAAGTAGGTGAACACAATAAAACCAATCTGTGTAAAGAAAAGTAAAATTGATATACAGCAGCAAGAATTCAGGTCAGGTAAAAAGATCCCCGACTTCTTTTATTAATTGTGTCCATAAATGATAAATTGATCACAGAAGTCGGGGATCTAGATATGAAGGAGGGCTATAGTTGAATACTTACATACAGCAATTAAATTGCAAAAGCTGTAGGGGACGGGAAACCCTGCCCTCGATTGTATTGCATTCTAGGATATAAACAAAATATAAAGATTCAGGATACAGAGGGTAAAAAAGGAAATTCTGACTTAACATTCCAGCGTTCACCGTCATGGAGAAGTAAGGTTAAATGACCGGCTGTGTATTCATAATAAAACTGACGCTGGACAAATTCTGGCCAAGCAGTGCGAAAATTCTGCTCTGTTAAATCCCGAAATGCGACGGTGAGATGGGGAATAAAGGGGCGAGTTTTTTCAACTTGATTAATAATTCCCAAATTTGTTTCTGTATATTTGATTAAATCAGCCTGTAAAGCTAAAAGCGCTTGACTTTTAACCACATTAATGTATATAACGCGGGGCGGAAAAGCTGCAAACCCATCTAATGTAATTGGTAATAATTGTTGTTGACTAGCGAATGTTTCCAAAGATGTTTCTAAACTGGATACAGAAACATCTGGCCATTCAAAGGGCGGCTGTAAGGTAATATGGGGTGGGGATTTTTGGGCGCGATAGCTGGCATATTTATCGGCAAAATATTTTTTAATCCCGTTTGCATATTCTTGAGTTTCTGGCGGGGGTAAAATAGCAATAAAAAAGCGACTCATTTAATTTTTTTTGTCTGAATCAGGATGTCCGGTTACTGAGCGGAGTCGAATTACAGGATTTGAGGATGTACAGTATGGTATTTTATCATTTTTTATGGGAATGTCTAGATGGATTTTCCTATAATTTAAAATTCTTGTTGTCAGAATCAGGATGTTCAGGATTTGAGGATGTACAGTATGGTATTTCATCATTTTTTATGGGAATGTTTAGATTAATTTTTCTATCTTTGAAAATCCCTGCATCCCACCAAAAATCAAATCCTGTTAATCCTTTAAGAGGATGTCTGAGAAGTGTCATATTTGATCGAGATTCCCCCTTATTAAGGCTACCGTATATACCGAATAATCAAGTTGCCATCTAGGGTTTTAATGCCCCCTAACCCCCAATTCTGGGGGAATAAGAATTTCAAAGTCCCCCATTTTACCCCCAAACTTGGGGGTCACGGGGGCAGGGGATTTATGGGGCTAAATAAGCACAAAATGAAGAGAGATAGAATTTGTATGTATACCATAACCCTTGCAAGGGGGTAATTTTT
>OGVQ01000032.1_pt1 | contig 42412 bp, 34 predicted proteins | sample 1575801 | NCBI WGS metagenome assembly OGVQ01 (sample SAMN07581550, study PRJEB24739) | freshwater metagenome | place: Singapore | collected 2015-04 | reverse complement strand
TATATATCACTGTGGGAACAGTGAAAACTCATGTTCGCAATATTTTAAATAAACTCTGTGCTGATGATCGCACCCAAGCAGCAGTTCGGGCCTTGCGTTCTGGTCTAGTAGTATAGAGCAGGAGGCAGCGGTTCGGCTTACTTCGACTCTTCGACTAGTTCAGGGCATCCCAAGCTCAGTACAAGTCGCTCACCAACGGGGGGCAGGGGAGAAGTAAGTATTTTTCTTACCTATTACCTATTACCTTATAAATCTTTGCTGTAAAGATTCGGCGATGCGTTGGGCTGCACCTGGGTGTCCCATGCGTTCAAGGCCATTTTCAGCGATCATTTGCAGGAGATCGGGATTTTTGAAGAGAGATTGAATGGCTGGGACAACTTGAGAGGGTTGGTTAACTAGGGTGAGGGATAGTCCTAAGAGACGACTTTGGGCTTCGGCAAAACCGGGGTTATATTGGGGCCCTTGACCGGGAATGGCGATCGCTGGTTTTCCTAAACCAATAAACTGTTCTGTGGCAGTTCCCGCCATGGCAATGGCTACATCTCCCCAATGTAAACAGTCATTGTAGGCTTTTTGGGTCAAGATAAAATGGGCATTTTTTTGTTGAAAAACTAAACTTTCTGAGTCAGAAATAGGTAAAGGTGATGGGTTACTAGGTTGCCAACCCTGAATCTGCAAGGTTTTTACTAGAATACTACAATCCAAACCAGGAGCAATCGCCCCTAAAAAAATCATCGTCCCCGCAGTATGAAAAACCGAATCCCGTTGTTGTAAACTCGCCATCAGCGCGGATACAGCAATCATCATCGTTTCCCAGTTATTATATGCTTCTGGCGCACGAGAACCAGGCAGTAAAGTAATGATAAACGGGCGGATTAGTTCTTGCTGTTCCCCATCATGACGATAAAATTGCTGGTTAGTAACACGACTTTCTAACCCATCCATCATGGGATTTCCCGCATCCACAGCCGGAATAGGCCAGGTTTTTAATATTTTTGTTGTCAGCGTATCCCTGGGAAATACGGCCTGACAACCTTTACGACTCATTAACCACCTTTCCCAAGGATGGTAAATTGAACCAGAAAAATTTTCCCATCGCGCAGACTTTGACTTTCGCGGTAACAACCCCGCTTGATCACGTACATAATACTCTGATTTAGCCGTACCCACAAAAGCATAATTAGCACCACTGACCGCCGCAAACAACAACGGAACAATATCTCCTACCGCTAACACTGCTTTTAGATTACCTAACTTTGTTTGTAAATTTACCCAACGGCGGATAGATTGAATTTGATTCCAAGTTAGTTGAATCAAACCACCCCGCACATCACGCATCAATTCCCGTCCATCCATATAGATAAAACCACCTGATGGCATAGTTTGTACTTTGCCAATCACAGGTATATCTATATTTTGATAAGCTAGACCTTCACCCACAATTGGTAAAGCAAAAATATCCGGTGCAGAAGATAATTTTTGTAGTGCCTGGATAATCCGCACCGCAATGATATCTTCCCCATGACCATTGCTTAAAACTAATAACTGTAACGGAGAATTGACCATCAGGTTTTTATAAATGCACTTGATTAATATAGCGGTAATTTAGTCAAAACCTTGATTAACCTTTGACTCCACTACCCGTATCCGTAGGGACAATGTATTTTTGTAAAAACAAAAATAATAATAAAACTGGTGTAATAGAAATGACCGAACCAGCAGCTACTAAGCGCCAATCCAAAGAGAATGTCCCCGCTAATTTGGCTACTCCCAAGGGTAAAGTATATAAACTCTCATCCTGAATGACAATTAAAGGCCATAAAAAGTCACTCCAAGCACCAATAAACACAAATATAGCTAGGGTAATCAGTGCTGGTCGAATAGCAGGTAACATAATATGCCACCATAGTCCTAACTCAGAACTACCATCCAAACGGGCAGCCTCTTCAATTTCTTTCGGTACACTTAACAGGGCTTGCCGTAGCAAAAATATACCAAAGGCAGAGGCTAAACTAGGGAATATTACCCCTAGATAACTATTCCTTAACCCTAGCTGTACTGTCAAGATATATAAAGGAATCATGACAATTTGGAAGGGAATCATAATTGTGGCGACGATAGCAATAAAAATTGCATTTCTACCCACAAATGAGAGTCTAGCTAAGGGATAAGCCGCCAAAGAGCAAAATAACAAATTTAACCCAACTGTTAATGCTGATACTATGAGACTATTATATAAATATACTCCAAATGGTAAGGATTGCCAAACCTTGGAAAAGTTTTCTAGTGTTGGTTGACTGGGTAATAATTGCGGTGGTGACTGCCAAATATTTTCCGTAGGTGATTTTAAGGCTGTACTGATCAGCCATAATAATGGAAATAGCATGATAAAAGCGATCGCTGCTAAAATTCCATAAATAACTAAAGTTTGCCTTCGTGAGTTTTTTAAATTCATCGTTCCTAAAATACAAATGTATAAAATCTTTTATATCTTATATATTCCCTAAATAACAGAAGTTTTCAGAAATTTTGGGATAGGATCAAAGCGAAATTTTCAAAATCAGTAATATTTTTTCATGAAACTAATTCTGAAAATAGCAGCATTTGTAACTATAATTATTATTGTTAGTATCACTTTAGTGTTTCTTCACAAAGTTTTCCAAAGTCCTTCCATCCCAAATTATTCTCTTAGCAAAGAATGTCTCAATAATTCTAATGTAGAGTGTGATCAGTCAATAATACGTATAAACAGACCATTTATTCCTGATCCAAAATTAGATGATCAACAACGTTTTTTATTAACAATTGCTAACACAATACCGACTATTCCCCAACCAGATACATTTGAATATACCTTACTGCGTTTCTATGGAACAGTATTTATTAATCAAAATCTGGCAATTAAACTACCAGAAAAAGTCATTTTAGAAAACGAAATAGAAACACAATCTTTTCAAGATACAATGAATATGGCTTTAGTAGATGGCACTCAAGAATGTTATTTACAAAAAACCGCCGCTGAGGCCTTAAATAAAGCCAAAACTTTAGCAAATATTTCTCTTAAATCTGGTTATACTGGGGACTGTATGCGTAGTTATGCAACCAATTTAAGATTTTGGAATAAATACGCAAATAATCAAACATTAGATCAAGTAAAATCAGGAAAAGAGACAAAAATTCTCGGCTTAGTTGCCCCTCCAGGAACATCACAACATTTGTGGGGATTAGCAATTGATTTACAAGTATCAACACCAGCCCAAGGAAAAGCTTTAAATGAAAATGGCTGGTTTCAAACTGTAGTTAATGATCGGCCCCATTGGACTTATTTAGGCTGGAGTGAAGATGAATTACCCAAATTTGGGTTACAACAAAAAATAGTCAAAGGAATTAAATATTGGATAACACCACTTTAATTTCTGAGTAGGGGTGAAGCATTCTCAATATAGCTTGTGGTACAAACCAATAATGTAAGAATTCAGGTGAGGTAAAAAGATCCCCGACTTCTTTGATTAATTGTGTCCATAAATGATAAATTGATCACAGAAGTCGGGGATCTGGGTATGAGCGAGCGCTATAGCTGAATACTTTGCTTCGCCCTTACAGGAGTTCAGAAGCAAGAAAGAAGAGAGAAAGAAGAAAAATTTTCTCTTCCCTATTCCCTGTTCCCTGCGATGCACTGAGCTTGTCGAAGTGTTCCCTGTTCACTCTCATCTACTATAAAATAGTTATATATACGAAATTTGGAGTCTTAACCGTGAGTTTATTTGATGATTTAAGTCGCTTTTTAGAAAGTCGTTTAGAAGAATTTTTGCGGAATAACCCTCATTTAGAGTTACAAGCACTATTAGAACAACTGCGAGAACAAGAAGAGGATACATTAAAATTAGTGGCTGATTTACAATTACAACAGAAGCGATCAGAAGAAGAAATTCTTGCTACCGCCCAAGAAATACAAAAATGGCATATCCGTATTCAAAAAGCCCAAGCCGCAGGTAGACAAGATTTAGCCATTCCCGCCCAAGCAAGAGAAGCAGCACTACTGCGAGAAGGAAATCAAATGTGGGGACAAATGCAAGGTTTAAAAGAACGCATTACCCAATCTCAAGAACTACTTCGTAAAATTCAACAACGTCGTCAAGAAGTACAAGCTAAAGCAACAGAAGCACAAACCGCCCGCACTAAAGCCCAAGCCCAACAACGCTTAGAAACTAATGCTTGGAATAGTAATTATCAGAGTAATTCTGATGATTTAGAAAATAAATTTCGCCGTTGGGAAACGGAAGACGAACTAGAAAAACTCAAAAGAAATATGGGAAAATAATTTGTTATTTGTAGGAAATAGGAAATGCTGACTCCTGACTCCTACTTATACTATAACAGGCTATTAAGAGGATGTCTGAAAACTTTTTTATGTGGTATCCAACACTTGTAGATCCCCCTAAATCCCCCTTATAAAGGGGGACTTTGATAGATTTATTCCCCCCTTATTAAGGGGGGTAAGGGGGGATCTCGATCAAATATGACACTTATCAGACATCCTCTAAGTTGAGGAACCTCATCAATATACATACCATCTTCATCTCTTTCAATTACTTGGTTTTATTTGTCATTGCGATAGTTTACTAATAGGGTTAGCAATATTCGATTTTTATTATTACACAAAGGAAAGATCCCCGACTTCTTAATTTAATCTTTGGTAGATAATGTTAATTTATCAAAGAAGTCGGGGATCTAAATGCAGGTTTAGCGATTTGCAAATATTGGAAATATTTGATAAACTAACAAGCCTAAAAATATCCCTAATGAAGATGGACTAATAAGAATTAAACATTGATGCCATTTATTGAAGGATTGTTTTAACTCTTCACCAGCAGAAACATAAGCAAAGTAAATTAAAAGATGAATAACGATAAATCCAATAGATACAAAAGCAGAAACCCAACTATAAAAAGTCCCTAGTAGTCCTACACATAATAAAAATATCAATATACACAAATTTGATGGCAAGCCCCAACATATAAAAGTTCCAATACAAAAGAGAGGGGTTAAATTGAATACCATACCAACCGTAATATTTTCCGAAATAACACGAGAATCGCGCATTATAATGGAGGGAGGCACAGTAGACATAACAAGAGGTAAAAAAGCACTGAAAAATAGCCCAAATATACGATCACGATGTGTATTACATTTGTCTACATTAGGGAGGGTCAATCCGGGAAATAATGGTGGCATAAGATTCACTAATACAAAACCCAGTCCCTCTTTATCAGTTTCAGGAGAAAATGATCCTGACAAAAAGCCACAACCTAAATAGTAAAAACCAATAAATCCCAATTGAACCCAAGGAATATTCTTACTATTTACCTTAACATTAGGAGAATTATTAGCACCTACAATAACAGGAAAGGTTTTCTCAGCCCTAATTGTTTGATGTTCTATTTTCTGACTAACCTGATAAACCTGATTACTAAAATCAGGCAATAACTTTAACCATTCTCTCATAGATTGCGGACGATATTCCGCTTCTAAATTCATACCTTTAATTATTGCCAAATTCAACCCATCACTAATACCAACAACATATTTATTAGGAGGAATTAAAGGCTTATTATATAATTTTCTATCTAGCGAACTTTCAGGACGTTTACCTGTAACCGCATAATATAAAGAAGCCGCAAGAGTATAAACATCTATCGTTACTTGTCTATTGCCTCCCATTTGTTCATAAGGTGCAAAAGCAATATTAGCAGGATGATGAGAAGTAAAATATCCATCTTGGGGCATTATTTCCCCAGCAATTCCAAAGTCAATTAATACAGCTTTGCCATTTTTTTGTACCATAATATTACCAGGGTGTGCATCCCGATGAACTAAACCCTGATGATGCACAAAAATTAAAGCCTCTCCAATTTGTTTTATATATCCTACGGCTTCTAATTCTGGTAATGCTCCCCTTTTTTTGACTAAATTAAATAAACTTTCACCCGGTACAAAGTCCATTACTAAACAATATGTTTTACCATCTTCAAATAATTCTGTTACACGGACAATATTCGGGTGTGGTTGTTGAGAAAAAGCTCTATTTCCTAATTTATCTATTTGTAGTAATTGAATTTCTGATGTAGGGTCAATATCAAAATCACGATCTCTGAAAATGATATAGTTGTTGGCAGTTTTTTGATTTTCCTCCTTATTTTGTTTTTCATTATTTTCATCATTTTTCTTTTTAAAATAGGCGTTAATAAAGACCGAAAAACTAAACTTACTGCCACTAGCAACAATTGTAACACTATTGGATTGATTCTCTGTCACCTTATTAAGTACATCTAAATCAAGATTACCCTCACAAAAAATAACTTTATTCCGAACTACTCCCATCATTGAATTATTCCTCTATGATTCTGATAGATGATTCAGGTACTAATTGTGCTACATAATCAGAATGAGTAGTAATAATAAACTGATTATTTTTACCTAATTTTGGTAAAGTTCTGAGTAAAGCTTGTTGCATTGGTGGATGTAAATGTAATTCGATTTCATCAATTAAAATTACTGAATTATGAATATTCCAATTCATAAAATCCATAAGTATAGGAAACGTCGCACGTTCTCCCCCAGACATTTCCGAAAATTCATAGTGAGTTTTATTTTTACTGTTATAAATATAAAACCAAGGTTCACTGAGAATATCATCTATGTCAGAAGTGTTGAATGTTAAGATTTTGATGATGTTGTCCAAGTTGTGCATTGGCATTGATAATACCAAATTTGAGCAGTTAATGACTCTATTCTCAATAGACAAGGGATTTTACCTGGGTAAAACCCAAACATCGTCAGGTTTTATTGCAGGATTCAACACTTCTGCATCTATGTTATCTCGTATTTCTATACCTTCAAATTCACGTCCTGAAAAAACAGTTTTATAAACTTTTGCTATTTCTGCGTATAAATCCTTTGCTCCTGGACGAAAATTTTTACCATTTTTTCCATATTTCTCATGAAAAATTTGCCATTTTGCTAGGCGATCGCGTAAAATATCCTCTGTAATTTCTAATTGATTTTTTGGATCTTCAGGAGTTAAACTGGTTGCTGTTCTCTGTTCTGTGTACCAAAAAACTGTACCCACTCTTTCAAAAACTGAAAATCCTTCAGAGCGAGATAATTGTTTAGCATATTCTCGTCCTTTAAATTGAAATAATTCTGCCGCGCTATTTGCTGTTACACTTTCACCTTGCCATTTTAAATTAACAAGATATTCCTTAGCAGGAGAAACTGGTAAATCGCGTCCCATATCTCTTAATTTTTGGTGAAATTCGCTAATAGCTTGCAGTTCTGATTTAGAAAATTGTACATTAATAGTGACATTGGTGGGAGAACCACGCCAATTACTACTTAATAATTCATAATTAAATCCTGGCCAATCTAAATCAGCAGGTTTGTTTAATCTTTCTGTAGCTGTACCTAATGTAGACGCAATAGCTTGTAAAATGCTAGTTTTTCCAGCACCATTTACACCAATCAGAACAATTAAACTCTCTGCTAAACCCGTTTCAGGATCAGAAAAATCTAATTCCTGATCTCGAAATTTCTTAAAATGTTTCAGCTTAATATTTTGGACTTTCATAATAATTTGCTTTTTACTCTATTCAATGTATTTTTGATTCAATATAACCCGGTTCATCATCATCATCCCCCCAAGTTTGCAACCAATCACCATCTATATCTTCAAAATATAAATCTACACAATCAATAACATGATTTATCCAATCTTCCTGTAACCTTTTACCTACTTCTAAATGTTGTAGGTATTATCTAAAGTTCACTGACTTTATCATCTGCGTCTATCCGCGTCCATCTGCGTTCAACCCTCTACCTTTTCTGCACCAAATACCCACAACGATGTTCACCATGAATCAACCAATGGGTTCTTTCCACATTACAATCAGGTAAAATCGCCGCAAACATTTCCAACTCATGACCGCACACACTAGGAAACGACTCCGCAACATTAGAAATAGCGCAAGTGTGTTCTATAAAAATGAATTTTTCACCACCATTATCATCTGACTCAACAGGGTGAAACTCAGCCATAAAACCTTCCGCTTTTCGCAGTTCTACCAAATTTGCAACCCGTTCTTGTAAAGAACCTGTACCCACCCTTTCCCGGTATTCCTGCGCTTTACGTTCCCACTGTTTTTGTAAAATCGTCTTGACCTGCTCACTTCCAACAGTTTCCGCTAAAGTGTCTAACAGCGACACCGCAAACTCTCCATAACCATCAGTAAAGCGGGTTAAATTCCTTTGTAATTGTTCCCGTCCCCGTTGACTTAATTGATAAAGATGCTGAGGACGACCCATAGCAACTTGATCAGGTATAAAATATACAACTAAATTATCAGCTTCCAAATCCTTCAAATGACGGCGAATCGCTTGGGGGCTGACATCTAATACTTCTGCAAGCTCCAAGGTGGTGGCTTGGGTATGTTTTAATAGATACTCTAAAATATCCTGCTTTGTTGTGGACTGCTGGGTAGTGGCCATTTTAGTCCCAAAAAATTTTCATAAAAAACCTGACTTAAACAACATTGTTGTTGTTAATCTATCGTACAATGAAAATAGATTAAACAACGGCCGAGTTGTTTTAGTCGTTAAACCTATTCTAGCAGTCCTGTTAGCAATCGGTAACAGAAAACGGGAGTTAGCTTTTTGCAGCCCGTCGCCCGTCCTTTAAAGAGAACACAAGAGAAACGATGAGCGCATCCGTCACTACCTTAGTCAACCAACCTTACAAGTACGGCTTTGTTACCGATATTGAAGCCGATACTATTCCTCGTGGGTTAAGCGAAGATGTTGTCCGTCTGATTTCCGCTAAAAAGAATGAGCCGGAATTCATGCTAGAGTATCGTCTCCGCGCTTATCATCAATGGCTGAAAATGACAGAACCAACTTGGCCTCATGTCAAATATCCGCCTATTAATTATCAGGATATTATTTATTATTCCGCACCGAAACAAAAGAAAGAAAAACTCAACAGTTTAGATGAAGTTGATCCCACTTTATTGGAAACCTTTGCAAAATTGGGTATTCCTTTAAATGAACAAAAGCGATTAACCAACGTTGCTGTTGATGCGATTTTTGATAGTGTTTCTGTAGCTACTACATATAAAGAAAAACTCGCCAAAGATGGTGTAATCTTCTGTTCTTTTTCGGAAGCTCTGCAAGAACATCCAGAACTGATTAAAAAATATTTAGGTAGCGTTGTTCCCATTGCTGATAATTATTTTGCGGCTTTAAATGCGGCTGTATTTAGTGATGGTTCTTTCGTTTATATTCCCAAGGGACTAAAATGTCCAATGGAATTATCTACCTATTTCCGCATTAACACCGGAGATACAGGACAATTTGAACGGACATTAATTGTCGCCGATGAAGGTAGTTATGTTTCTTATTTAGAAGGTTGTACAGCACCCATGTACGACAGCAACCAATTACACGCGGCGGTTGTGGAATTGGTGGCTTTAGATAATGCGGAAATTAAATATTCTACTGTGCAGAACTGGTACGCTGGAGATGCAAATGGTAAAGGTGGAATTTACAACTTTGTAACTAAACGTGGGTTGTGTCAAGGTGTGAATTCTAAGATTTCTTGGACTCAAGTAGAAACGGGTTCAGCTATTACTTGGAAATATCCTAGTTGCGTTTTGGTTGGTGATAATTCCGTTGGTGAATTTTACTCCGTTGCATTAACAAATAATATGCAGCAAGCTGATACTGGAAGTAAGATGATTCACGTCGGTAAAAATACCCGCAGCACAATTATTTCTAAGGGTATTTCTGCTAGTAAATCTAGCAATAGTTACCGGGGTTTGGTGAAGATTAATCCCACTGCTAAAGGTGCGAGAAATTATTCTCAATGTGACTCGATGTTAATTGGGGATAATGCTCAAGCCAATACTTTTCCTTATATTCAAGTTCAGAATAATACGGGAAAGGTGGAACATGAAGCTTCTACTTCTAAAATTGGTGAAGATCAATTGTTCTTTTTTGCTCAACGTGGTATTTCAGCAGAAGATGCTATTTCTATGATGATTAGCGGTTTCTGTAAGGATGTTTTTAATCAACTTCCTATGGAGTTTGCTGTTGAAGCTGATAAGTTATTGAGTTTGAAGTTGGAAGGTAGTGTGGGTTAGTTTTTTTAACGAACCGCACAGACGCAGAGTACGCAGAGGAAGAGAGGAAGAAAAGATGATTGTTGAGAATAGTGATTTGATTTTGTCGGTTAAGGATTTGAAAGCGGACGTTGATGGAACTCCAATTTTAAAGGGTTTAAATTTGGATGTTCGTGCTGGTGAAATTCACGCGATCATGGGACCTAATGGTTCTGGAAAGAGTACATTTTCTAAGGTGTTAGCGGGACATCCAGCTTATGGTGTTACTGGTGGTGAGGTGGTTTTCCAAGGACAAAATCTTTTGGCAATGGAAGCAGCAGAAAGAGCTAGAAGTGGTGTGTTTTTAGCTTTTCAATATCCTTTGGAAATTCCCGGTGTGAGCAATTTGGATTTTTTACGGGTTGCTTATAATTCTCGGAGAAAAGCTCAAGGTTTGGAAGAGGTTGACGCTTTCGATTTTGATGATTTGGTTGAGGAAAAGTTAGAAGTTGTAAAAATGAATTCTTCTTTTCTTAACCGTAGTGTAAATGAGGGGTTTTCTGGTGGTGAAAAGAAGCGAAATGAAATTCTGCAAATGGCTATTTTAGAACCTAAATTAGCAATTTTGGATGAAACTGACTCTGGTTTAGATATTGATGCTTTGAAAATTGTGGCTAATGGAGTTAATCAGTTAACTAATGCTGAAAATGCCACAATTATGATTACTCACTATCAGCGTCTTCTTGATTATATTGTGCCTGATTTTGTTCATGTGATGGCACAAGGACGCATTATTAGAAGTGGTGGTAAAGAGTTGGCGCTTGAGTTGGAATCTCGCGGTTATGATTGGGTGTTGGAAGAAGCTTTAGGAGTGGGTGTATAATGTCTAGTTCTATCAATGTAGGGGTAATTCATGAATTACCCCTACAATCAAATTTATTAGATAGAGATGCTTTTTTAACTGACTTATTAAGTCGGGTAACTGCATCGGCAAAAGATGGTTGGTTCCAACAACTTCGTCATGATGCTGCTAAATGGGTACATCATTCTGTTATTCCCAATAACCGCGAGGAAGAATGGCGTTTTACTGATTTATCACCACTTAAAGAGGTAAAATTCAATAATGTAGGGATAATTCATGAATTGTCACTACAAAATGATTTTGTTTTACCTGAAGTTTCTCACCGGTTGGTTTTTGTAAATGGTGTTTATGCACCTAATTTATCAAATACTGAAAATTTACCTGCTGGTTTAAAAGTTGGTAATTTGGATGTGTTACCCGATGAAGTTGCACAGCAATATTTAGCACAGTCTGAAGGAACAAGGGAAGTTTTTACTGCTTTAAATACTGCTGGTTTAAATGATGTAGCAGTGGTATGGGTTGGTAAAAATGTGGTGGTTGAAAATCCCATTCATCTGTTATTTATGTCTGTGGTTGGTGAGTCTGCAATTATTTCTCAACCTCGTTGTTTAGTGGTTGCTGAAAGTAATTCTCAGGTGAGTTTAATTGAAGAGTATACGAACCACAGAGATGCAGAGAGCGCAGATGCAGCGAATGAGGTTTACTTTAATAATAGTGTGACGGAAATCTGGGTAAATGAAAATGCCCAGGTGAGTCATTCTAGAATTGTGTTGGAAAGTGATGCTGCTTTTCACATTGGTAAAACTGCGGTGACACAGGCGCGGTATAGTCGTTATAGCTGTAATGCTGTGACGGTTGGTGGTAAAATTTCCCGTCATAATTTGGAGATTTTACAAACTGGTGAACAAACGGAAACCACACTCAATGGTTTAACAGTTATTGCTGATAAACAATTAGCTGATACTCATAGTGCGATCGCTCTGAATCATCCTCATGGTATAAGTAAACAGCTACACAAGTGCATTATAGGCGATCGCGCTCATGGCGTTTTCAACGGTAAAATTTTCGTTCCTAAACCCGCACAGTTAACCGACGCTGCACAATTAAACCGCAATTTGCTGTTATCATCTAAATCGAGAATTGACACCAAACCTCAATTAGAAATTACTGCTGATAATGTGAAATGCGCTCACGGTGCTACAGTGAGCCAATTAGAAGATGATGAAATCTTCTATCTGCAAAGTCGTGGAATTGATGAAAACAACGCACGCAAATTATTAGTTAACGCTTTCGCAGCAGAAATTATTAACTTAATACCCGTTACTTCCTTAGGAGAAAAACTGTTAAAAACAGTCGTCACCCTCACAAATAAATAACCAAAAACCCCACCTTAAAAAAGTGGGGAAACCACACAAAAAATATCTTCTCTCTGCGTCCTCCGCGCCTCTGCGGTTCGTTATTCTTAAAATTTGCATAAATCCTAAATTCCAACCTAAATTTATTCTGAACTCCTGAACTCCTTAAATTATGACATTCACCTCTACCAAAACTCTAGCTGATAAAGTTCGTAAAGACTTCCCGATTTTACATCAAGAAGTCCACGGTAAACCATTAATTTACCTCGATAACGCCGCAACTTCTCAAAAACCTGTATCTGTCTTAAATGCTTGGCGTGATTATTATGAACAATATAATTCAAACGTTCATCGTGGCGCACATTTTTTAAGTGCAAAAGCTACCGATGCCTATGAAGCAGCGCGAGATAAAATTGCTAATTTTATTCATGCAAAATCACGCCAAGAAATAGTTTATACCCGCAACGCCAGCGAAGCAATTAACCTAGTTGCTTACAGTTGGGGAATGAACAATCTACAACCAGGAGATGAAATTATTCTCTCAGTAATGGAACACCACAGTAATATCGTTCCTTGGCAATTTGTTGCTCAAAAAACAGGTGCAGTTTTAAAGTTTGTCGAATTAACACCAGAAGAAACATTCGATTTAGAACAGTTTAAAAACCTGATTTCTGACAAAACAAAACTGGTGTCTATAGTTCATATTTCTAATACCTTGGGTTGTATTAACCCAGTCAAAGAAATAGCCGAAATTGCTCACAGATACGGTGCGAAATTCTTACTTGATGCTTGTCAAAGTGTACCCCATGCTCCTATAAATGTTCAAGAAATTGATTGTGATTGGTTAGTAGCTTCTGGCCATAAAATGTGCGCTCCCACTGGCATTGGTTTCTTATATGGTAAGCTCGAATTACTAGAAGCAATGCCACCATTTTTGGGTGGTGGGGAAATGATTTCTGAAGTCTATTTAGATCATTCTACCTATGCAGAATTACCCCATAAATTTGAAGCGGGTACACCTGCAATTGGGGAAGCGATCGCCCTGGGTGCAGCCATAGATTATCTTACTAATATCGGTATGGATAAAATTCATGCTTATGAAGCCGAATTAACTGCCTATTTATTCGAGCAATTAGTCCAAATACCTCAAATTAGAATCTACGGACCAAAACCCGATGTTAACGGCGAAGGTAGAGCCGCATTAGCAGCTTTTACAGCCGAGGGTGTCCATGCTAATGATTTAGCAACTTTGTTAGATCAAGAAGGTGTTGCCATTCGTTCTGGACATCATTGTACCCAACCTTTACACCGTCATTTAGGTTTAGCGGGAACTGCACGGGTAAGTTTATCTTTTTACAATACCCGTGAAGAAATTGATATTTTCATCAAAGCTTTGAAAGACACCCTGGACTTTTTTGCTAGTGTGTTTGCTGAGTAAATATAGGGTGGGCATTCCCACCTTCATTGAATTATAATTATTTTGTGAATGCAATGTCATATAGTGAATTTACTTTAGATAAAGTTAGAAAAGCCTTTGATTTAACGATTATAGATAAAGTTAATATTTTTGCATCTATTCCAGAAATTGAATGTCCAGATTTACTAGCGGAACTATTAAAAGAAAATGTACCTTTAGCCCTTGCTAGTAATACCGAAAAATCACGTTCTGAAATGATAATTGCACCGATTTTAATTGCTGCGAGAAAATATTTAAACAATCAAATTAGTTTATTTTCTGGAATTGATTTTACTGTAGATAGTGAAAAAGGATTAAACGGTAATTGTGATTTTATTATTAGTCGTTCCCCAGAATTATTAATTGTTAATGCTCCCGTTGTCACAATTGTAGAAGCGAAAAAAGAAAATATTAATGCAGGTTTAGGACAATGTGTGGCGGAAATGATCGCCGCCAGAATATTTAATGAACGCGAAGGTAATAATATTCAAACAATTTATGGAACTGTCACCACTGGAACTAACTGGAAGTTTTTAAAACTTATTAATCAAGTTGTAGAAATTGACTTAAGCGAATATTATATTAATAATATCGGTAAAATTTTAGGTATTTTATCTAGTATCGTGATGGAATAGGTATTGCTTTTCCTATAGTTTCCGTTAGTGATATTAATCAATTTATCCAGCAAAGTGAAACTATGGGTGTAAGAATTCAGGTGAGACGATAAGATAAAGTAAACAGATTGTGAGGTTATACTGAATGAACCGGAGTAAGATCAAGTTATGTCTACCAAAGTAGTTGAAATTCTTTCATCCGAAGAACTGCGTCGTACATTAACTCGGATGGCTTCTCAAATTGTGGAAAGGACGCGAGATTTATCTCAATTGCTACTGCTAGGTATTCACACCAGAGGAGTACCATTAGCTTATTTATTAGCACGTCAAATAGAAATTCTCGAAAATGTCAGTGTTCCCGTTGGGTCTTTAGATATTACATTTTATCGTGATGATCTTGATAAAATTGGCTTGAGAACTCCTGCCAAAACAGATATTCCTTTTGATTTAACACAAAAAACAGTTCTGCTTGTAGATGATGTTATTTTTAAGGGTAGAACCATTCGTGCTGCTTTAAATGCAGTTAATGAATATGGTAGACCAGAAGTAATTCGTTTAGCTGTATTAGTAGATAGAGGTCATCGGGAGTTACCAATTCATCCAGATTTTCTTGGGAAAAAATTACCCACAGCTAAGGAAGAAATTGTCAAAGTTTATCTACAAGATGCAGATGGCAGAGATGCAGTAGAGTTAATTACCACTTAGGACTTGCTAAGGAGATCAAGGAGTTTTTTAGATTTGAAAATTTTTATTTCTCAGACTGAAAATCCTTTATTTTGATAATATACCTTTCTAAGAATTCAGGTGAGGTGATAAGATCCCCGACTTCTTTGATTGATTGTATTTGGAAAGGATAAATCTATCTTAGAAGTCGGATATCTGGAAACAATTGCTACAGATGAATACTTACATACTTTCTACCCAGATCCCGGACTTCTTTTATTTATTAGACATCTGGTGGTAATTAAATGTGCATAACCACAAAACCCTATTTACTCCTTTTATTGGCAACAATAGGGGGTCCTGCGGTAACAACAACAATTTTATCAGGATGAAGTAATTCACGAGCAGCCTGATTAACTTGACTGAGATTAACTTGCTTTATTTTGCTGATAAAAGATCGCAATTCTATCTGATTTAAACCATAAACCTCATTCATTACCATTCTCTCGCTTAACAGTTCGGGATTAGCCAAGGAAATATTATAATTACTGATTAAATTGCGTTTAGCGGTTTCTACTTCCTGTTGTGTAACACCTTGTTGATGAACTTGTTTCAGGAGGTTGCGGGTACTGGAAATGGCTTTGTGTGCGTCTTCTGGACTGGTTTGCATTTCAATTAAAAATGTGCCGACATTTTTACCTGTGACGAAATTACTATAAATTCCGTAGGTTAAACCCTGGCGATCGCGCACCTCTGCCCCCAGTCTACTCGATAAGGTATCTCCGCCTAAAATTTGATTTAAAATCATCGCCGCGTAAAATCGTCTATCTTGACGGTTAATTCCCGTATAACCCATATAAGTAATCGCTTGGGGTTTACCAGGGACAACCGGATTGACATTAACTACATTTTTTGGCATTCTCACACTGGGATATTTTACCGTTGGTGGTTTACCCTTAACTTGCCAATCTCCTAATTTTGCTTGTATGAGCGATCGCACTTCCTTGACATCAAAATCCCCCACCAAGGCTAAAACCGTCGTATCAGGGCGATAATGTTGGGCTTTAAAAGCAATTACATCTTCACGTTTAATTTGTTGAATACTTTCCGCCGTGGGAAAAGTATGTAATGGGTGTTTTTTTGGATATACAGACTGGACAAAAATCCGGTTAGCAATCTTTTGGGGATCATCTAATTCCGAATCTAAGGAACTTAAAGCTTGTTGACGAGACAATTCCAACTCCTTAATCGGAAAGTTACTATTTCTAATTACATCCGTCAATGTTCCCAGTAAAATTGGTAAATCTACCGCCAAACTACTACCTTTAATCCTGACACCTTCCCGGTAGGCTTCAAAATCCAAATTCGCCCCTTTTGCCTCTAATTCCTCAGCAATAGTTCGCATATTTTTGGTTGTTGTCCCATTCATCAGATTATTGGCAACTAAGGACGCTATGCCACCTTGTTGATCTGACTCAAATTCCGTCCCCGCTTTAATATGTCCACTTAAAGTCACGGTTGGCGTAGTTTTATCTGGCAATAGTAATATACGTAAACCATTAGCCAAGATTAACTGTTGAGGTATTTCTTGTTGTCTAGTTTTTGGTAATAAGTCTACAGGTGGCAAGTATTTCTTGATATCTGCTGGAACTACAGCCACATCAGGAGCAAAATTATCTTGTGTTGTCGTGGAATAGGATGAACTTTCGATAGTTTCTACTTTTTTTGTCGGTTCAAACAATCCCACTTTCCGCGCTGCTGGTTGCAGATATTTATTAATGACATTAGTAACATCCGCCGCTTGAACTTGACGAATATTTGCTAAATGATCTTCTGTATATTGATAATTATCCGCCGTAATTTGATCATTACCTAACTGCATTCCTTGACTAGTAATATCACGATTATTTAAAATAACCGCCGCCGTTAATTGGTTTTTTGCTTGTTCTACTTGCTGTACTGTTACACCGATCCTAGCAAGTTTGTCCAACGCCTTCATTACCGCAGCATCAATTTTAGTTAAATCCTGATTACCATTTCCCGTCACTAAAATTTCATACCAACCGCCAGCACGTAAACTAGCCACATTGGCAGAAATATCATTAGCTAAACCCGACTCTACCAATTCTTGATATAAATAAGAGTTTTTACCCGCAGTTAAAATGTAATCCATCACTTCCAAGGCCGGAATATCTGGTTGCTGAATTTGCGGCAGAGGGTAAATTATTTGTAATAGGGGATTTCCTCCCGGTTCTTGTAATTTAACTGGTGGTACAGATGTGGGTGCAGGGGATGGGGTGGTCAGATGATGGGGAGAATATTGGCGCTTGGGAAGTTTACCAAATATATCTTCTACTTTTTTCAAAGTTAGTGGTGTTTCAAAATCCCCAACAATTACCAAAACAGCATTATCAGGACTATAGAATTTTTGATAATATTCTCGTACTTGTTCCACTGTGAATTTTTCCACATCCGCTTTTGTGCCACCAATGGGTAATCTATAGGGATGATCAGGAAAAACCGACATCATTACAGCGCGATTAAGACGATATTCCGGGCTATTTTCATAACCTTGCAATTCAGAAATGACTACTCGCTTTTCACTGGCTAAATCTTGAGGATCTATCAGGGAGTTTTTCATTCTATCCGCTTCTAGGGTCAATAGGGCAGTGAGTTTATCCCGTTCCGCCGTATTGTAATATGCGGTTTGGTCATAACTGGTAAAAGCATTAGAATCACTGCCTAAAGCACTAAATAACCGCCCAAATTGAATGGGACGATTCCTAGTACCTTTAAACATCAGATGTTCTAATTGATGGGCAATACCATTCACTCCTGGTGCTTCTTGACCAGAGCCAAATTTATACCATACCTGTACTGTCACCACGGGCGCGTTATGTACCTCTTTAGTGAGAACCGTTAAACCATTATCTAGGACTGTTTTCCGCACATTTTTGGTCGTAGTGCGATTTAACGTTTTTTTAGTAACTAGTAATGGCTGAGATTTTTCGAGGTGGGATTTGTCAATTTGGCTTGGTAAACCTACCCCTTCTAGACTGAAAGCAGCTTTATTATTTAAGATAAAAGCAGCTATGATCCAGATACTCAAGATGACCAAAGAAAAGCGATGTCGTTGTGCGAGCGAAGAAAAAGACATATCTTTTGCGAATAGATATATGTAATTTAGATTACATATATTGATTGACTAGAAAAATAGAGCAAATGTTTCTGCACCTCATGCAAACTAAAACTGTAGGTAAAAAAGAGAAGAATTATATCTATCCAAAGGCATTAATAAGCTGTTAAATATCCCACAGCTTAGTAATTTAATGTTCAGGCGATTTATTGAAAAACCGTATGAATTCCAGTGGTAAACCGTCAAAATCAGCGATAAATGCCACTTCTAAAATATTATCGCCAATTTGCTGCTGTGTAGGTTCTAAAAGAATCTTCAAAGGTGGTAAACCCGCCACCGTCCCTAACCTGATTTTTAAACCTTCCAACCAAGTAGGTAAATCTGGTGTGATCTGAGTCAGATCAAAAGAAAGATGATAATAGCCCACATAATGTTCATCATTAAAAGCATCTGGGGCTGGTTGAGGTTGGGGAATTTGGATGAGTTCAATTCTCCCACCTAAACCGACCATCCAGCAACCTAGAGTATAACCGGTGGTGAAGCGATCGCCCACCGTAAACCCTAGCTGCTCATAAAAAGCGATCGCTAGACGGATATTTGCCGTCCGAATGGAAGCATGGTGCATAGAATTTCAGATTTTGGATTTTAGATTTTGGATTAATCTACAATGTGAACTACCCACACTGACCTGACGGTACAGTGTTGGCTTCCTGTCCAGCAGAAAGCACAGTAGTAGACTTCTTCCGTCCTCTATTACTGCGACTTACTTCTGGGCGACAGGCTTTATCCCCCGTTCCAGAGGTCAAACCTTGTACTGAGCGCAGCCGAAGTATTCGTAGTCCCTCGTCTTTGAGGTTTATCGCTGCGTTGATATCTCTGTCATGTTTAGTCTGGCACTTTTCACAAGTCCAAAATCTTTTATCTAGCGGCAAACTACCCACTTGATTAAGGCATACATGACAAGTTTTTGACGAAGGAAAGAATCTATCAACTTCTTGATAAATCTTCCCTTCATTTTCTGTCTTGTATTTAAGCATGGTACAAAACATTCCCCAGCCAACTTGTTGAATAGATTTGGCTAAGCAGTGATTTTGCATCATCCCTTTAACATGAATATTTTCTACCACAATAACTTGGTTTTCGTTAACTATTCTACGAGATAGTTTATGGAGAAAATCTTCTTTACAATTAGTTATTTTTCTGTGAACTCTAGCAACTTTCTTTCTAGCTTTATTTCGGTTGTTAGAGCCTTTTTGTTTTCTAGATAATTGCTGTTGTTTTATTTTTAAGTTTTTTTCATGTTTATTTAGTATCCTTGGGTTATCAAACTTAGAACCATCACTGGTAATTGCAAAATGAGTTAACCCCAAATCAATACCTACTGCTTTACCTTCTGTAATTGATTCTGGCTTTTCCTTGCCATCTTCAAATAAAATAGCAGCGAAATATTGTTCACTGCAATTTTTGGTGATAGTTACAGTTTTAATTTTCCCTTCAATTTCTCGGTGGATAATTGCTGATACTTTTCCTATCTTGGGTAGAATTAATTGATTATCGGCAACCTTGACATTTTGAGGATACTGAATAGACTGCTTACCATGCCTAGATTTAAACTTAGGGTATTTAGCTCTTTTTTCAAAGAAATTATTAAAAGAAACTCCCAGGTTTAAACAGACTTGTTGCAAGCACTGAGAATAAGTTAATGATAACCAATCATGTTCTTTCTTTAGCTGAGGAATTATCTTTTTAACCTCGTACCCAGACAGACCTTTTCCCGTCTCTTTATATGTTTGGTTCATCAAATTCAAAAAATAATTCCATAGCCAACGACAACTACCAAAAGCTTGTGCTAATGATTGCTGTTGTTGGGCATCTGGATATAATCTGACTTTGACAACTCTTAACATATTAGAGTGAAAGGTATTTACTATAAAACACCATAACACAAGATTTGTGAATTGACTCCATGTTTTTTCCCTCTCTTCGAGACGCTGCGCGAACGCTGTCGCTTTTACTTCGGCTGCGCTCAGTACAAGTACTTCGGCCGCGCTCAGTACAAGGGAATGAAATCCAAAAACCAGATCCTATGTCACAGGTTAACTTCGCTGCCAAATTTTAATTGTTTTATCCAAACTCCCACTGACTAACATTTCTCCAGAAGTTGTAAAAGATAAAGCCGTAACTGTGTTAGTGTGACCTGTAAAAGTGCCTAATAATTCACCAGATTCTAAATGCCACAATTTGATGGTTTTATCAGCACTACCACTAGCAATAATTTGTTGATCAGGGCTTAAAGCTACTGCATGGACACTATCTTGATGTCCTTTGAGGGTATGAAATAATTCTCCAGTTGCTAAATTCCAAACCCGAATTGTTTGATCTTGACTACCACTAACTAAAAATTTAGCATCTACACTCATGGCTAAGGAACTAACAATATGAGAATGACCCATTAAAGTATATCTTGGTTCTGTCTCTTGGCAATTTTTTTGTTTGTTGATCAAGGATGTATGCCAAACTTTAATTTTCCGATAACTGCCGGTAATTAAGATTTGTCCATCCTCACTTAGCACCATAGAATGAGCCGCCGTATCATCTAAAGATAGAATATTTTCAACTTGGCGATCGCGCAAATTCCAAAACAAAATTTTCCGATCCTGTCCAGCCGTTGCTAACATTTTACCATCGGGTGTAAATGTCACACAACGCACATCACCATGATGTTTATGCAGAATATCAATTAAATCTAACGCTCCGGTATGCCAAATTTTTACTGTGGAATCTGCACCCACAGTTACTAATGTTTGTCCATCGGTACTAAAAGCTAAGGAATTAACTTCATTAACTAAATCACGAACCAGCCAAGGATATTCTGATAATGTTTCGATTAATTCACCTTTGGCTAAATCCCATAATTTTGTTTCCCCGCGACTCCCACTAGCTAAAATGGGAATAGTTGTGACATTTTTACATCTGCCATTTTTAACTACTAATGTTTTAACTGCATAGGCTAAACAGTTAATTCCTCTGGTATGTCCTCTTAAAGTTTGCCAGCATTCCCAATCACCAATAATTTTCTTTTGTGGATGTTCCGATGGTACAGTTCGCACTGTTTCTACCATCATTTTTTCATCAGTAATTGATAGCTGTTCTTGTTGATTACCTAAAGATTGTAAATACCAATTTAACCCTCCTGCATACAATAAATTACTAGGAGTTAGATAAATTTTCGGTTCAGAAAATTCTAGTTGATTTGTTGGTAAAAAGCCCGTAATTACCGTTTGTTTATGGAATCCTAATTGGCTATTTCCTGGATAAAATAAACATAAGAAAATTAATACTTGATGCTTAGTGATATCCTCTTGATTCACAGACCAACGGATTTTATCTTTTTTAATACTGTTAAAACTTTCTCCGTCAGCGACGTGAACTTGAATACTCACTTTTGGGTTATTAGTCAATAAATAAGTAAACTTACTCTCACTGTGTAAATTTCCCTCATCATCCAAAACCATATTTTCTAAAGTGTCTTGTGGCAATTTTTTGACTAATTTTCCCAACCGTTCTGTAATTATCCGATCTACAATTTGTTCACGGACAAGATAATCTTCAGCTTGACGTTGAAAATAGGTAGGATAGGGAATTACCCAATCAGGATATTCAGGATATTCAGGTGGTATTGGTGGCGGATTTTTGGCCAGAATTTCCGCTTTTTGCCGAGAACATTCCAGAATTTTCGTGAATGAATCTCCCCAAAATGCCATAATCTCACTATGATAACCTTTAACTCGACTTTCTAGGAGAGAAAGATCAGCCGTTTTCGGTTTTTTTACACGGTGTAAAAAGTCGGTTTGTTGCGCTTTTAGTAAACTAATCCAATCCATCTGCATGATAGTCGCACACCATTGCATACCCAAGATAACTGATACCAATGCAATTACTCAATTGATCATTTCTAGTTAAGTAAAAATCAAGTAATCTTTGCTGTCTCACAGAATACAAAACCTAGAGAAATTTGATAGTAAATACCAAGTCCTATAGTAATGAAGGATTGGTAAATTTCAGGTGATGGAGATTCCTATAAGTTTCATCAATTCTAACTAACCTCAACTATAATTTACTGTTTCTCTGGAAACACTTCTTTTTTTCCTAGAGGTTTACAATTTTTCACTAAAGCAACCGCTAGACAAATCAATCATAATTTGCATAAAAATGATCATAAATAAAAGCACTGGTGTGAACCAATGCTTGTATGTGTAATAAATACAAATTTTTAAGTAATTTGGGTAAGATCCCCGACTTCTTCTTTGATGATGTTAATAAATTATCAACAATATTCAGAAGTCGGGGATTTGATTTCTATGAAAAACTGGATTTTTTTAACTTTTGTTTCTTGCGGCGTTTTTCTGTAGTCGCTACTCCATGTTCTACTGGATAACCAGCTACAGGAATTACCTGATATTGTCTTTCTACTTCTAATTTTTTGAGTTCCGTGTAGTCAACCCAGTGTATACAATCTACAGGACAGGTATCAATTGCTTCTTGAATTACTTCCTCTAGATCGCCATCTTGACGGAGGACACGCGATCGCCCATAATCCTCTTCAATAAAGAAAGTATTACGGGCAACATGAGCGCAATGTTTACAGCCAATACAGGTAATTTCATCTACATAAACGCCTTTCTGTCGCACCATACCGCCTAATTCTGGTTCTAGGCCAGAACGTTCTGGAACATCTCGTAAAAAACTCCCTAATTCCGGTTCTAAACCAGAACGGTGATCTTCTTGTCCTGTTAATAGCGGTAGGAAATCAGACATTACGCACTCCAGCGTTGTACTACTAGACGAATTGAACCATCTGCATTTTTTTGCTGTTCAGACACTTGGAAACCGACTTTAGCAGTTTCTTTGACTACTGTTTGATAAGCATAGCGTTGAGTCACTTGACGCAAAAACCCATCTACAGATAGATTTTGTTGCCAATATTGCAAATCTGCCACTAATTCGTATTCTTGACCATTCCATCTAAAACCGATATCATAGCCATTTTCTTGCTCAATTGTTACCTCGGCTGCATGGGTTTGACCCCGATAACCCCGTACCTCACTCGGTCCAGTTTTCCAATCTATTCCCAAGTCAGAAAGGGCATCTGTTAAGGATTCGAGATTACGGATTTGTGTTTTAATTTGGCTAAAGTGTGACATGGTGGGTTTTAATCAATGAAAATTAACTAGTTGGAAAACTTACCATTCGCTGTGGGCTGTTTGCGTATTCACCACACTATTGAGTTGGTTATTCGCAGCAAAAAAGTCTGAGGTTGGTTCATGGGTCAACACTCTTCCTAGCTGGGCTTCTATGGCTGCTGTCACCTCAGTACAAGAAGTACCGATAATGCCGGTAACTTTTTCTTGGACTCGACCATCTGGATAAATAATGAATTCTAATGTTTCCATGCTCTGAAAGCCAACCTCAATAGTACAATTGAACTTTGCTGCTGCGCCAGCTTGACTGAAAATTTAGCTGTTGGAACTTAGATACAAATTTTGCCGCTTGCTTCATAATGTTCCACATTTAAACATATATATCTCAGAATCTTTACAAAAGTTATTATTTTTATTAGTATTTGCATCTATCAATAATAAGTTTCTCTTAACCTGATCAATTAGTCAAGATGAAAATTAGTAAAAATTATAAATTGTCGCCAGTCCTATGAAATCAAGTTTATAGCCAAAGTTGCGCCCAGGTTTAAGAATGGAAACATCTGCAAAATTATTGAAAACCCCTATTATTATCATTGAATTTAGCTCAATTAGATGAGCGTATAAAATATCCATTTATTTAAGTCATGACTTATGCAAATTTATTTTAATTCCATCATTATCTAACAATGTCCCCCACGATATGCTACATCATTCTTATAACTTACACAATATATAATTGAAACCCTTATTATTTCCTAGGGGTAATTCATAAATTACCCCTACTTTCGTTCTGTTGTGCCTAAGTCCTAATTCTTTTAAAAGGAATTAGAAACCTTAGCTACACAAATATAGCAGAAGGCAAGAGTGAAACCCTTAATATAATTAGGTTTTAAAGATCAATAATGTCTACAGCTTATTTCCATACAGTCTTTCTCTATGTCCTCTGTGCCTGGAGTGGTTCGTTTTCAAAAAAGAGTTTTAGTTATCAGTACGAGAACTTCTAATTATTGTGATTGAGATCAAAGCAAATGCCAAAAACGTGGCCAAATTCCGTAACATATTAACATCACTGTGTTTAATGGCGATCGCTATTAATGCCCAAACCGTCACACCAACATAAGGAATATCGTTAAATCTGATCATCATAACAGCACCAACAATTGATGCTATCACCAACATAATCATAGTCCAAACCTGACCACTAATTCCCCAACCATTCCACCCATAAAAATGTAGCGCACAAGCGACATTTACCACAGTCGCCACACTAATCCAACTCAAATAAATACTGATAGGATAGTGTAAACATAGTTTTTTGCGTCGGGATACAATCTTTTTACCAACACCTAACAGTTGATATGTCACCATGAGCGATACTAAAATACCAAACATAGCCACCACAGAAAGGGTGAACAATCTCGCTAAAAAGAAATACACCCAAATACTTTGAAAACCAGAAGCAATAACTAACAGATATCCGATTTTCCGTAAATCTGCATCTTGTTTTTTTGACGGTAGAAATTGATAAACCCCTAAGGTAAATAATCCTAAATAAATCAATCCCCAGACAGCAAAAGCATAGTTAGCAGGAATAATCAACACATCTTTAAATACAGTGTTAGAAATTGCTCCTATACTTAGTCCATTGAGGGGAAAAATATTAGAGGCTACATTCACCACAAAAGCACCAACAATGGCAATTAAAGTTACCCATTGTCGCAGCCGATCTTGATTATTGTTCACATTAGATTTTTGCATAAGTCATTACCAAGTTGGATCACTAAAAAGATGTATTGTTAATTGATCTTTTCCTGGAGGAACTACAGTAATACAAGCCCGAATAACTTCTCCATCCTCTAATTCTACCGTACAAGCGTGACAAGTCCCCATTAAACAACCAGTAGGAATTGATACACCCGCCCGTTCTGCTACATCTAACAACGATTCTCCAACTTCCCCATCAACAGTTACATCATCTGGTAAAAAATTAATTTTTATACTCATTTCCTATTCCCTCTTTTTGTTATAGCAGTATGCACCTGAATAATATACATCATTAACCTATATATCTAATCATTTTCACACAAACTACGATAACTTTGATTTTTGTAAGTATTGTTGCTGGTCATATTGGAATTATTTGACAAATAATCCTTTAATATATAGCAATTTCTTTTCAATAAACTTGTTAATGTAATATCTGACAATTTCCGTAAAACTACATTACCTTTACTACCACCGGCTGCTAATATTGTCCCATCAGGACTAAAATTAATAGTCGTTAACTCACCTGCATCACCTTTCAAAGCCATCAGCAAAATACCTTGTTGATTCCATAATCTCACTTGATTATCACTACTAGCCGCTAAAGTTTTCCCATCAGGACTAAAGTTAACACTAATAAAACCATCACCATCTCCCATCAGTGTTTGTTTTAACTCACCATTGTGACTCCAAATATTGACCTGACTATCAAGACTGACCGAGGCTAAAATATCACCATGAGGCGACCAAGCAACGCCATTAACTGCACGAGTATGGCCACTTAAAGTTCTGATAATTTGGCCATCATTTGTCCATATTTTCACCAAAGTATCATCACTAGCAGAAGCTAATAATTTACCATTGGGACTAAAACTAATCCAGTTAATTGCATCCCTATGACCTGTTAAGGTTTTGATCAATGCACCTTCTCGACTCCACAATTTGATAGTTTTATCCTTACCAGCAGAAGCGAGAATTTGACCATCACCGGACCACGCTACAGTTAAAACAGAATCATTATGTCCCTCTAAGGTTTTTAATAACTTACCCTTTTTATTCCATAATTTGATAGTTTTATCCTTACCAGCAGAAGCGAGAATTTGACCATCAGGAGACCAAGCAACACCCCATACTTGATCACTATGACCTGTAAGAATATTTAATAATTGACCTTCCCGATTCCAGATTTTGATTGTTTTATCTCGACTAGCACCAGCTAAAGTGTTACTATCAGGACTAAAACTCACACTTGTTACCCAATCATCATTGGCTTGAGGATTACGTAAAATTAAACTATCCCAACGCCAGAGAATAATAGTTTTATCTTTACTACCAGAAGCAAAAGTGTGTCCATCAGGACTAAAACTGACACTATTTACCCAACTATTATGTCCGCGCAAAGTTCCCAGTAAATTACCATTAAGACTCCAAAGTTTAACTGTTTCATCCATGCTTGCAGATGCAATAGTATGACCATCATGGCTAAAATTGACACTAATAACAGCACTACTGTGTCCAGAAAGAGTTTGCAATAATTTACCGTCTCGATTCCATAATTTGATAGTTTTATCCTTACTAGCAGAAGCTAAAAGATTACTATCAGGCGACCAAGCCAGAGATAAAATCCCATCTTTATGGGCTGGTAAAGTTTTTAATAATTGACCGTCCCGACTCCAAAATTTTATAGTTTTATCAGCACTGCTAGAAGCAAGAATTTTGCCATCATTAGACCAAGCTACAGCTAAAACAGCATCTTTATGACCAACTAAAGTTTTTAATAATTGACCGTCCCGACTCCACAATTTTATAGTTTTATCTGTACTTCCAGAGGCAATTACATTACCATCAGGATGAAAACTGACACTATTAACAACAGATGTATGACCAACTAAAGTTTTTAATAGTTGACCCTCTCGACTCCATAATTTAATTGTTTGATCTTGACTACCAGAAACTAGCATTTGACTATCAGGACTGAAACTGACACTATTGATAATATCTTTGTGTCCTGTTAAAGTTTTCACTAACAGACCTTGAGGATTCCAAAGATTAATAGTCATATCTGCACTAGCGGAGGCAATTAAAGATTTATCCTGGCTAAATGTTACTGTTCTGACTCCAGATAAATGACCTTCTAAACGATTACGCTCTTTAACTCCATAAACCGCTTGATAGAGTGCAGTGAGTACCTTTTCCTGAGTATTAGAGTTACTCCATAAAGTTTTTTTTAATTTTTCTCCTGCTTTTAAACTTTCCTTGAGAGCATCAATACCTTTTTCCGAAGCAAATAACGCTTCACTAGATGCACTGAGAATTTTCATTTCACTATCTGTGAAGGTAATAACAGAGGTAGTTAGGCCAAAAATGGTAATCATACAAGCTGTTAAAGCAATCTTGAGGGCAATATTTAATCTAATCGCAATCAAATGTTCCTGTTTTTGACTTTCTGCTAATTTTTCAATTAACTCTTTTTCTTTTAATTCCCTTCGCAGTTGTTCGATTTGTAGCTGACTTTCTTCTTCATACTTCCGCAATTCTCTTAATTCTGTGAGTAAATTATCTCCTTGGCAATCATGGGTATAGACTAAATTTACATTCTGTTGAGTTTTTTGTAATTCAGTCCTCAGATATTCAATTTCTTGATAACTATTAAGGATTTTTTCGCGTAATTTATTAATTTGTATTTGTAATCCAGATTCCTGTGGTTGTAGATGACGAATTAAGTTTACTAAGTAATCATGAATTAATTGATATTGTTTGGGAAAATTAGGAATAATAACAACCAGCCCTGAATCAACTAAAATATTTAAAATTATCTCTAAATTACTGGGGTCTTGTAATTCTGACAGTTCTGATTTTAATTCTGTATAGGTTTTAAAGGGTCTCTTGTAATTTTCGTCGGTTAATAAATATAAAACTAGGAGAGTAGTCTGTTCATTTTCTTGTCCACATTCTTTAATAATTTCTTGGATATATTCTTGAATTAACTTGTTTGGGCGATAGGGTTGATACTGTGCCAGAGTAGTTATACATTTATCTTGTAATTGCGCGCCGACTAATTGCAATTCTATGGGGCGAATTTCACCAATTTCTAAGGATAAATCAGTCACTAAAGCATCAATTAAAGCTGGTTCTAATTGGAGTTGTAATTCCTGATGTAAATCATGGGAACGTTCAGTTAAATTTTCAATAAGTTCTCTAGCATTTTCAGCCGAAAAATTATTAATTTGATAACGAAACTTTTGATCCAAGATATTATTTTTAATTGCTTCTATTGATGAAAGATACTTAAAATCTAGTAGGCGATGTAAATAATCTTCGCGTAAACTCAGAATAACTTTAACAAAGGATATACTTAAACAATCACTAATAAATTTATCAAGTTCTTGTTTTTTATGACTGTCTGTATCACCAAAGAAAAATTCTTCAAATTGGTCAAATATTAAAACTGTAATTAGAGAATAATCTGCATTTTTTCGTAGTTGTTGGTAAATGATATCAACATTTATAACTGGGTAAATATCAGCTAGAGGTTTCGTTTCTATGGCTGATTTTTTCGCCAGGTTTGACATGGCCTTATTTAAGGATTTCCCTAATTCTCCTAACCAATCTGTATATATTTGTACAACAACTGGTACGGCAATTTGATCACCCACAGTGCGGTTTTGCAGCGCGGGAACTAAGCCGGCAGTAACTAGAGAACTTTTACCAACACCTGACTGTCCATGAATAATTATCAATTTTTGGTCAGCACGGCTAATTCTACCAATTAAGTTATTAACATCATATTCTCTACCTGAAGCAGTAATTTCTAAAGCTATGCTACTATTTTCCCATGTAGATACTGTGAGTTGTTTTTGCGGTTTTAAACATCCAGCACCGATAAATGGCACAAAACCATATTCTTGTTCTAAGGAATGAATTCTTTTTTTAACAACATGGGCTTGAAGATAGTAACCTGCTTCAAAATATAGGGATTTCAAAATCTCTAATAAGTTAATATACTGATAGGTATCATATTGATATTCATTACTTTCTAAAGCTAAATATAATTTTTGAGATGCTGTGTTTATATATTCTTCTGCCTTCGTTTTTTTCCCCAGCTTATTCAGAGCTTTAGCTAAGGTTAATATATAAATTTGTTCTAATAGTAGAGGTAATAACTCATCTCCTATTTCATTCTCTCTTTTTATTTCTTCTAGGTATATTAGTGATGTATGTGCCAAAATACTAGCCTGTATCCAATTTGATTTATGTAAGGCTATATGTGCTAAGACGTTACAATCACAAGCTACGTGAATTTTAGATCCATATATTCGATGCAATTCTAGAGATTTTTCAGCAACAACCTGTAACTCTGTCCAATCTCCCAAAAGATATAAAACTTCTACTAATTCCTTAATAAACGCAGCTAACAATTTTGTACAGCCAGCAAGTTCTAATATTTTAAAACATTGGCAAAAATTTCTTTTAGCTAATTGCAAATAACTCTGACCTGCTTTTTTATTTTGTTTGCCAATACGATAAAAGCATAGTCCAATGTACAGTAATAAAACTGCTATTTTCAAAGAATACCTATGGTGAAAAACAAAATTTTCTTGATTAGAATAGCATTCACTACAATCCCTAACACATTTCTGCGTTTTCTTTTCTTGAGTATGAGGAAATAAATTTTCTGTTTGCTCCCAGAAATCTAAACTCACTTGAAAATTAGTTAAAGCCGAATTAATTCGATTATTCACATAATCATCTATACCAAAAACAAAATCTAAACCGGACTTTAATTCTGCTTCTATGGTGATACCCTGCTTTTGTAATTCAGAAATTGCATAATGAAGTTGATTGCTATTCCTCCATATTTTTTCTAAGGTATTCATTGTACCTTTAAAATAGTCACTGTCTAAAATTTTAGTGAACAAATTATCAGTTTCTTGTTGCAGAAATAGTAGTAAGTCCTGAGCAGTAATTTTAAATCTAATCGGTGTGGCTGCCCAACTGGTAAAATCTGGAGCTAACCGACAAATTTTATGTAATATCTCATCATTGATACAGAAAATCATAGGGATTGGATAGGACTTGCGAAATTCATCCCGGACTTGATTAATAGAACGCCAGAGATCGTCTATACCATCAACTGATTCAAACCCTACAATTATTAATCCAGCCGGGTTGGTAATGGTAAGTTGTGATTGAATCGTTGTATATAGGCTTGTAGTTTTTTTATGTAAAGTGATAGTTTGAAAATTTTCACTTTTCCAACCCATAGTTACTAATTCTTGGTGGATTAAGTCATGCAAAAATTGGTAGTTACAGCACACTAAGATAACTGAAAATTGATTTTTAGAAAAAGTAATAGCTCTGTATAGGCTATGTAATGACTGTTGATTGATAGTCATTATGTGTTTGCCTTGCTGTTTTTCAACCATGATTTAAATCTCTCGGTTTCTGCTAAAACTGGGTTAATTGCAAACCAAACTCCTTGGTGATCACGATATTCAAATACGAATAGACTACGTAATAACATATCGTACTCTATATCACCTTTAACTCGTTGATCTTGAATTACCTGAAATATTAAGTCACTTTCATTTAGATCAAGGGCATTGGCACGATAATCTCGTTGTCTGAGAATTACCAATTCTACACAATTACGATCAAAAGGCGGATCTTGTTCTCGCAAACAATCAAATAATAATCCTAACAAGTCCCGAACGTGACCGCCACTAATTAAACACAACCGATCTAAAGACTCTATACTATCAAATAATTCGGTTACTAAGCTAATCCGATCTGCTGGTAATTTTTCAGGAAAGGCTCTTGCTAATACCATTTGTCTCATTAATTCTAGCCCTTCATTATTAATTTCTCCAGAACGTTGACGCACGGGAATCATCGGTAATACTTTTGGTGCAACTCCACCTCCTAAGCGATGTTGTAGTAGGGCGCTATCGTTAGAAAATGTCAGGGCTAAGGGAATTGTGTAAACTATATGGCAATTAAGTTTCCGTAGTTGTTCCCCCCGATCAATAAATAAGTATTCTGGAAGCGATCGTCCAGAAGGTAAAGGACGAATAGCAACTCTATCCAAGTTATCAACAATTACAACTAATCCTTTTTTACCTCTAGCTTTTAACTCTAGATTGGCACGATCTAATAGTTCTTGATTGATGGATTGGAGAATATTTTCTGTGCGTGGTTCTAGATAGTCTCTTAATCGTCTGCGTAACTGTGGACTTTCTTTTGTTTTAGCCGTAATTTTGGCAATACCTACGGATAATTCGGCTTCTACACCTAATTCTATCGGTGTTTGTAAAAAATCTACCACCTCACTAAACAACTTAGTAAAGTAACTTGGTTGCACACGCAGTTTCATCTCTTCCAAGTTTTTACTTACCAAACCAGCGATCGCTAATAAAATATCCGTAACATCTATATCCACCATCTCTAGAACATGGGTGGACTCAAAATAAACAACATGAAAATTCTGTGCTTCTAATTCTGCTTTGAGCCTTAAGAGTTCTGTAGATTTTCCACAACCCAAATGTCCTGTAAATAATTGACACGTTGGCGTATTGGGAGAAATTTTAGTAATAGTACGCAATAAGGCTTCAATAATTTTACCGCCACGTACTGAAGTAAAGTCAATATAATACATCCGGTCGTCTACGTTCTCAACCATCAACGGACGGGAAGGATTACAAGCTTGATAAAATCTCTCTAAATTAAGAAGCATAAAAAACTTAATTCACGCTGTAATGGTAATGACATTCTTCGTCATATTCTCTTTACAGTGAAAAATTAGCTCTATCCGCAATAACTCAGTATATAAAAATAACTAATTTTATCTTTTTGTTAATCACATTTAATCAAGCTATCCCATAGCATACAACATAATTTAAAATCTATTTATGAGTGTTAATGCCAATAATATTATTGCCTCGACATCGTAAGCAACAAAACTATTAAACGAAAAGTTATATACAACAAAGTATCAGTGTTGGTCAAAAAATTATCTCTGAAATCGCGTTTAACAAACTTTGTAGATCCGAGAATCTTTATCCATGGAACGTCTCTACAACGTTGATGTCACGCATATTTATTTTTCAGGAGATGTCTAATAGCTGTTTTGGCTATTTCCAAGACACAAAGAGTCCTAATCTCTGCATCTACCACTATTCAGACAATCTCCGGATTGATTATCTCTAGAGGATATATTCCGGAATAACTGTGATTGGTCATTATTGTCGCTGTTGAACTGAGAATCCTTGACGGACAGCTTATTACCTGCAAAACAAGCATGGGAATTGCACAGATAAACTGACAATACCATTAGTCCTATACCAATTGTTTTCTTCATATCAAAATTCAATTCCGATTTTTACTAGGTCATCAGTAACGTCATCTTGATCAAGTCCGAAAACTGACTAATCTGCTCATAGTTCTAAAACTTACCCACGAAGTAATTCAAAATCTGATTCTTTCCTAGGGGTAATTCATGAATGACCCCTACTTTCGTCATATTTTGCGTAAGTCCTGAGTTCTAAAAACTGCCATGAAAATTCCGTCTGTAGTATCAAATAAGACACTACAAATGATGCAACTTTAAGGCGCATTAATCTATCCCTGTCCCTTCAGACTTGGGTAAAATCGAGATTTTGAACCAGGTTGCTGGTATAAACCTATAGATTTATCCCTAGTTGAAACAAACAAGCAGTTGTTTTCATTGATTCACAGATACAAATCACATCTGTGATTGCTAAATTAACTTTTACCCCCCGGTAAAGTTAATTTAGCCACCAGATGACGTTCTTTCTACTTATACATCTTTTGTAGGTAAAACCCGGATAAAAAATTTTTTTTTGACAAGAAACAATTCTAGAAAATATACGTCAACACAGTTAATTATCTTCGATATGAATACAAATTTATATTTACTTAATATTGTGCGATTTTGACACAATATCAAAAAAGCCTTTACTTATACGCAATTTAGGCTATCTATTAGAGAAAATTCCCAAGTCTACCCCGTAGTTAATACTTATAAGGTAAGTAGCAATAAATAAACTACTCTAAAAATTCAATAGTGATAATTAATACCAATTTATATTTTGATTCACAACCTGAAAAAAAAGAGCAGGATGTAAATAATACATACTAACCATGTCAGATATCAATAATCTATTTATTCACATAGTTTATGCGTTTTATAGCATTCTAAAATACAGGCTATTTTCGCTTATTTTCTGACTCGGTTAGAACCACAAGGGTTTTTCTTACGTACAAGTCAGGAAAGAAATAACCACGAAGGAACGAAGGACACGAAGAAAATAGGGGTTGAGAGATATTTTGCGTAAGTCCTATAGAATAGTGAACGAATATTGCCTCAAAAATGTTTCCCACCCTTCTTACCCATGACCCCTCCACAAGACGTAGACACCATAAATTCCGCCAATTTAAACCCAGAAACACACAGCGAACCATCTACTGACCCCCTGGATGAATTACCAGGAGAAGTGGAAATGTCCATTTTTGACCACCTGGAGGAGTTGCGGCAAAGAATTTTCTATTCCCTCATTGTGGTAGTAGTGGGTATTATCGGTTCTTTTATTGTGGTTAAACCCCTGGTACAGTTACTAGAAGTTCCTGCCAAAGGCGTGAAATTTCTACAATTAGCTCCAGGAGAATTTTTCTTTGTCTCCATGAAAGTTGCAGCTTACAGTGGTTTAATCCTGTCCACACCCTTCATTCTTTATCAAATTATCCAGTTTGTACTTCCCGGCCTGACGCTGCGAGAACGGCGGTTAGTAATTCCCGTAGTTCTAGGGTCAAGTGTCCTATTTATAGTCGGCTTAGTATTTGCATATCTATTACTAATCCCTGCTGCTTTACAATTCTTCATTAACTATGGTGCAGATGTTGTAGAACAACTTTGGTCTATTGATAAGTATTTTGATTTTGTCTTATTATTGTTATTTACCACAGGAATAGCATTTCAAGTTCCAGTCATACAAATATTGCTGGCTATATTGGGGATTGTCTCCTCAAAAATCATGTTAAAAGGTTGGCGTTATGTGATTATGTCCGCAGTAATTTTGGGAGCAGTTCTCACCCCATCCACCGATCCTCTTACCCAGAGTCTTTTAGCTGGTGCTGTACTAGGACTATACTTTGGTGGCATTGGACTGGTGAAACTGATAGGTAAATAGTCAGTTGTTCGTTGCTTGTCCTCTTTCATCGGTAACTTACGTTAATGAAATTACGTTAATTGTTAATAGCTATGCAGAAAGGGAATAACTTTGATTGCTAACCTATAAAAGAAACAGCCATTTCCACCAATAGAAATCCTCTGTTGCTGTTTTGCTGCATCAAAACTGCATAAAATAAGGTTTGATCAATGAGTTTTGTCAACGGAGCTAATTTATAGCTAACGTTAACTATATAGAATAGGAATAATTCACAAGCATGGTTCAAGAGCGCACATTACCCACATTTAATACTGCCACAGTCCAAATTACCAAAGAAGAAGGACTAGGCTTATACGAAGATATGACATTAGGGCGTTTCTTTGAAGATAAATGCGCCGAAATGTACTATAGAGGAAAAATGTTTGGTTTTGTCCACCTATACAACGGACAAGAAGCAGTTTCCAGTGGCATTATCAAAGGAGCGATGCGCCCTGGGGAAGATTTTGTTTCCAGTACCTATCGGGATCACGTTCATGCTTTAAGTGCAGGAGTCCCCGCACGGGAAGTAATGGCAGAATTATTTGGTAAAGCCACAGGTTGCAGTAAAGGGCGCGGTGGTTCTATGCATATGTTTTCTGCCGAACATCGTCTATTAGGTGGTTATGCTTTCGTTGCCGAAGGTATTCCCGTGGCCGCTGGTGCAGCATTTCAATCAAAATACCGTCGGGAAGTCTTAGGAGATAATAGCTCTGACCAAGTGACTGCTTGTTTCTTTGGTGACGGCGCTGCTAACAACGGTCAATTTTTTGAGACATTGAATATGGCGGCTTTATGGAAACTGCCAATTCTGTTTGTGGTAGAAAATAATAAGTGGGCGATCGGTATGGCTCACGAACGGGCAACCTCCCAACCGGAGATATACAAAAAAGCCAGTGTGTTTAACATGGTGGGTGTGGAAGTGGACGGAATGGACATTTTAGCTGTCCGCCAAGTCGCTCAAGAAGCCGTAGCCCGCGCCCGTGCTGGAGAAGGACCAACTTTAATTGAAGCCATGACCTATCGCTTCCGGGGTCACTCTCTGGCTGACCCAGACGAACTCCGCAGCAAGGAAGAAAAAGAATTTTGGTTTGCCCGTGACCCAATTAAAAAGTTAGCTGCTTATTTGCTAGAACATGATTTAGCCACAGAAGCAGAACTTAAAGATGTGGAAAATAAAATTCAGGCTGTAATTGACGAAGCTGTTAAATTTGCCGAAAGCAGCCCTGAACCAGATCCTAGCGAGTTATATCGCTTCATCTTTGCTGAAGATGAATAACTAGGGAAAAGGTGACAGGTGACAGGTGACAGAGGTAAATTTTACCAATCGCCAATCACCAATCACCAATCACCAATCACCAACCACCAAAAATCATGTTTATCATTGACACCCAACAGCAACAATACAAAACCTACATCCTCACCGATACCACTGCTAATTCTCAAATAGAAGTTGTCCCAGAAAGGGGCGGTATTATTACCCGGTGGCGAATTGAAGGTGAGGAAATTCTCTATTTAGACCAGGAACGTTTCACCCACCCAGAGTTAAGTATTCGCGGCGGTGTCCCGATTTTGTTTCCTATTTGCGGTAACTTACCTGAGAATACATATACTTATAACGGTCAACAATATACTCTCAAACAGCATGGTTTTGGGCGAGATTTACCTTGGGATGTCACCAGTCCTATGACTGACAATAAAGCTAGTCTGACTGTTGTACTCAAAAGTAATGAACAAACTCGCGCGGTTTATCCTTTTGACTTTCAGCTAAATTTTACCTATGCCCTCCAAGGTAATTCGCTGGTAATTGATCAAGAGTATCAAAATCTATCTGCTATACCTTTGCCTTTTTCGGCTGGGTTTCATCCCTATTTTCAGTGTGGTGATAAATCTCAATTAGAGTTTGCTATTCCTTCTGGACAGTATCTAGACCAGCAAACCAAGGAAATGCACCCTTTCCATGGCAACTTTGATTTTAGCCGCGATGAGATAGATTTTGCCTTTGGACATTTACGCAGTCAATCAGCGATCACAATCGATCATAGCCGCAAATTGAAATTAACTCTTGATTATGATGATATTTATGCTATGCTAGTCTTCTGGACTGTGCAAGGCAAAGATTTCTATTGTCTAGAACCTTGGACTGCTGGACGCAACTCTCTCAACACCAGTGAAAACCTAACTGTGTTAGAGCCAGGAGCAAAGAAAACAATGTCTGTAAAATTAACAGCAAATTTTTTCTAAAAGCCTCTTGACAAAACCCCAGGTGTTGATGGTATAGTGATAAAGTTGCAAAACGCAATTGGGTCGCTAACTCAACGGTAGAGTACTCGGCTTTTAACCGATTAGTTCCGGGTTCGAATCCCGGGCGACCCATTTTTTCATAAACTACAGTAACTTAAAAGAATCTAGTCTTCCTAAAACAGTCATATCTTCAGCATCTAATTCCACAGGAATGCCACTACGAATTAGTTCTGAAAAGTCCTCATTGGGAACCATAATTGTTAAAGTGTAAAGACGAGAATCCCCAGTATTTCTAATCAGATGCGTTCCTCTAGGTGGTACCAACAAACTATCTCCGGCTTTGATGCCCACTTTTTTCCCATCACAAATGGCAACCCCTTCGCCTTTGAGGATAAAAAACATTTCTACTGCCCATTGATGGCGGTTTGGTGGTGTTTGTCCACCCACATCAAATATTTCTACACAACAAGTTAAGGAAGTATTAGCGCTAGTAGAATCAAAGATAATTGCTAATCGGTTGGAGTCATGGGGACTAATCCGATATGCTTGATAATCTTTAGGAGATTTGATCACGGGAATGACACAACTAGTAGTGTACATATTGGTAATTGGTAATTGGTGATTGGTATTCAAGACTATTCTTACTTCCTTCTAATTCTTCCTCCTGAATTCCTGACTCCTGTACGGGCGAACCGCCGCCCCTAGGACTCCTGAATTCTCCTCTAATTATTAATTGCGGTTAAAATTGCCGCAGAATCTGTAACAAATCCGAAACATTGTTGCACATTATATAAAGTTGCTAACCAACAATATTCCGGTGAAGTTGTGGCTGTACAATCTTTGACTAAAATACAGTCATATCCTAAAAAATTGGCATCACACAAAGTTGATAAAACACATTGGTCAGCATTTACCCCAGCAAAAAATATTGTCGTTAAACCCAAATTTCGCAAAATACTATCTAAAGGTGTATCCCAAAATCCACTCATACGATATTTATCAACTTGGATGTCTTCCGGTAGCTGTTCTAGTTCTTCCACTACCGCCGCCGCCCAACTTCCCTTCATCAATACCTTAGCGCCGTTACTAGGCAAAGAATCACCTAATCCCACACCTTCCCCTGTGGGGTTGTATACGTGCATTAACCCAGCACTAATATTTAATAAGTCGGGACGATTTGCCCAATTTAACCAAATTACAGGCACACCAGCCGCCCTCAGTTGTGGTAATAATTGTTGTAGAGGTAGAATAGGTTGCCGGGCAGGGGTAACATCTACACCAATATGTGCTAACCAACCATCAGGATGACAAAAATCATTTTGCATATCAATGACGATGATAGCAGCTTTGAATAAATCGCAACGCAGGGTTTTAGTTTCTGTTTCTAAAATAATCGGTTGTGGAGTTTTTGCCGGCCGGGTAATATCTGCAAATGTTTCATTTACTTCCCAGTTATTCGGGAGAAATCCTAATTTCCGCAGGGGTAGATTCATAAATCTTAATTCTCAACATTGTTGTTTACGTTGTAGCTTGAAATTAGGTAAATAGATCAATTACTTAATTAACATTAAAATTATGAACTTTACAATTAAAAACACTTTAATTAACGTTACAGATAGTTACATAACTACAGATGTACAAGTTGTAAATGGTCAAATCACCGCCATTGCCCCTAATTTAGAGATAATTGGTACAGAAATTAATGGGGAAAATAAACTTTTATTACCCGGTTTTTTCAATGCCCATACCCATTCCTCGGAAATGTGGCAACGGGGAGTAATTCCTCCTTTACCTCTAGAATTATGGTTAGCACATCTCTATGATTTTACTCCTTTAGATACAGAACAAGTTTATCTCAGTGCCTTGGGAACAGCAGTAGAAACTTTACTTTCTGGGGGAACAAGTGTAGTAGATCATTTAGTATTAATTCCCGGACAAGAGTTAGAAACCATTGCTACCGCAGTTCGCGCTTATCAGGAAATAGGAATTCGCGCTTTTATTGCCCCTTTAATTCAAGATGAATCTTTGAGTGCGGGCATACCTAATGGCAAAATAGACTTAAATCATGAACCCTATCTTCGTTCTACATCGGAAACATTAGCAATTATTGAAACCGCAATTAAACAATTTCATCGTCCAGAGGCTGGGATTAATATTTTAGTTGCCCCAACGGGATTTCAGTTATGTAGCGATGATTTATTTACAGGCTGTATGGCATTAAGTAATAAGTACAATCTTTGTCGTCATAGCCATTTATTAGAAACTAAAGCCCAGGAAAAACTAGCTGAAGAAAAATATGGTTGTAGTGCGGTTCAACATTTACAAGAAATTGGTTTTTTAAACAATTATACAACTTTAGCCCATTGTATATGGTTAAAGGAAACAGATATTAATATTCTTGCCCAAACTCAATCTACAGTTGTACATAATCCTTTAAGTAATCTCCGTTTAGGTAGTGGAATTGCCCCCATTATCAAATATCTTCAAGCTGGAGTTAATGTAACTTTTGGTTGTGATGGTGCTTCTAGTAATGACTCCCAAGATTTATTAGAAGCCATTAAAATTGGTTCGATTTTACATAATGTCACAGAACCAGATTATCAAAACTGGATTACACCCCGTCAAGCTATAGAAATGGCATCTTTAGGAGGTGCAAAAGGTTTAAATTTAGAAAATGAACTTGGTTCTCTCACCGTTGGGAAAAAAGCCGATTTAGTTCTGTATGATCTGAATAATTTATCATTGTTACCACGAACAGATCCCATTGGCTTATTAGTTTTGGGTCGTCCTGTCAATGTTGTTAACAGTGCTTGGGTAAATGGTAAAAAAATTATTAATAATGGACAAATCACCACAATCAATGTTGATGAATTGAAACAAGAATTATTTAATCGTAGTCACTGGGAAACACAACAAAAATCCGCCAATGTAGCTAATTTAGCACCTCATTATCGGCAAGTTATGGGGTTAAATTAAAGTTAAGAATTTAGGAGTCAGGAGTCAGGAGTCAGAATATTTGTTGGTAGCGATAATATAGAGAAACCTATTTTTCTCTCAATTATCAATAATGACTGGAAAACTCTGATTTATTTTGTATCCTGATTCTTAAATAGGATTGCTTTATTGGCTCTAAATATAATAATATAAACAAGGCAAAATTTTTAGGTAGTAAAAAATATGGAAAAATATGATATTATCATCATTGGTGCAGGACATAACGGGTTAGTGTGTGCAGCTTATTTACTCAAAGCGGGTTATAGTGTCCTCTTACTAGAAAAACGGCCTGTTCCTGGTGGTGCAGCGACAACAGAAGAATGTATTCCAGAAAAAGCACCAGGTTTTAAATTTAACTTGTGCGCCATTGATCATGAATTTATTCATTTGGGTCCGGTGATTGAAGAATTAGAGCTAACAAAATATGGCTTAGAGTATCTAGAATGTGACCCAGTTGTATTTTGTCCCCATCCAGATGGTAAATATTTTTTAGCTCATAAATCCCTAGAAAAAACCTGTGCAGAAATTGCTCGTTACAGTGAAAGAGACGCTCAAAAATATGCCGAGTTTACAGATTATTGGCAAAGAGCAATTAACGCCATGATTCCTATGTTTAATGCTCCACCAAAATCAATTATAGATATTTTTGGTAATTTCAATATTCAACAAATCAAAGATTTATTTTCTGTAGTTGGTTCACCAGCCAAAAGTCTTGATTTTGTGCGAACAATGCTCAATAGTGCTGAAGATATTCTCAATGAATGGTTTGATGAAGAATTTCTCAAAGCACCCCTAGCTAGATTAGCATCAGAATTAGGTGCGCCACCTTCTCAAAAAAATCTTGCTATTGGTGTCATGATGATGGCCATGCGTCATCATCCTGGTATGGCTAGACCTCGCGGCGGTACCGGTGCATTGGTCCAAGCATTGGTAAAATTAGTTAATAGCAAAGGTGGAGTAATTTTTACAGATCAGCACGTTGATAAAATTTTAATTGATGATGGTAAAGCCGTGGGAGTGAGGGTAAAAGGTGGTAAAGAATATCTAGCTCAACATGGAGTAATTTCTAATATTGATGCCCAAAGATTATTTCTACAAATGACAGAAAAAAGTGATATTGATGCGGTTGATCCTGATTTATGGGAAAGATTAGAACGGCGCATTATCAATAACAATGAAACTATCCTCAAAATAGATTTAGCCTTAGATGAACCATTGCATTTTTCTCACCATGATCATAAAGATGAATATTTGATTGGTTCAATTTTAATTGCTGATTCTATGAATCACGTGGAACAAGCTCATAGTAAATGTACATTAGGGGAAATTCCCGATTCTGACCCATCTATGTATATAGTCATGCCTAGCGCCCTTGATCCTAGTTTAGCACCACCAGGAAAACATACTTTATGGATTGAATTTTTTGCTCCTTATCAAATTGCAGGTGCAGCAGGTACAGGATTAAAAGGGACAGGTTGGACAGATGAACTAAAAAATAAAGTAGCAGATCGAGTAATTGATAAACTAGCTACCTATGCCCCAAATGTGAAAAAAGCAACTATCGCCAGACGGGTAGAAAGTCCAGCCGAATTGGGCGAAAGATTGGGAGCATACAAGGGAAATTATTATCATATTGATATGACTATGGATCAAATGATATTTTTCCGACCCTTACCAGAGTTAGCTAACTATAAAACTCCCATTGACAATCTCTTTTTAACAGGTGCGGGGACTCATCCCGGTGGGTCAATTTCAGGAATGCCAGGACGCAATTGTGCCAGGGTATTTTTACAATATAAGCATCCCATTAGTCAGACTTTAAAGGATGCCAGAAATTCCATTAAATCTACTGTCGGAACAGTATTTGGGATTAATTGATCTATGGGGTTGACAGATAGCTGGAACTGTTCCCTGCAATGCACTGAGCTTGCGATACCCTGAGCGTGTCGAAGGGTCGAAGTGTTCCCTAGCCTCCACAGATAACTTTTTCAGCAAACCCTATTTAGCCTCCTAAATCCCCCAAATTTGGAGGACTTTGAAATTCTTTAATTCCCCTAGAATTGGGGGTTAGGGGGCATCAAAGAGAAAATCCAAAATTGATTGACACCCTCCTGTCACCAGTCAACAGTCACCAATCAGTAAACTCCTGAATGATAATGAACACCAGAGCCGGAATGCAGGTTATAATCTTTTTGCGGAGCAACTTTACAAAAATTTATGAGTAATCCCCTTGTGCAAGCCTTTTTCGTAGGCAGAGCCGTAGCTGAAGTAATTAATGAGCGTGTAGAAGTCGCCTTGACTGATGCTTTGAGTGAACTGGGCAAATTTGATGCTGAAGCTAAAGAACAGCTACGCCAGTTTACTGAAGAAGTGATCGCACGAGCTAATCGGGCTGCGGAATCTTCTGGATCTGGAATGACTACAGATGGTAGTTCATCCAGTGGTGATTCGGTAGATTTACAGACTGAAATTGACGAATTGAGGGCAGAAATTGCCTTATTAAGAAGTGAATTACAGAAGCATCGCAATGCTGCAAAATAGTTAATGGGTAATGGGTAATTGGCAGGAGTATGGCTAACGCCACGCTATGCCTTTGGCGGACTACGTGAACGCTATCAGGAGTTCAGAAGAAAGAAGGAAGAATATAATTCTCCCCTGCCCCTCTGCTCCCCTGCTCCCTGCCCACTCTATCGTGACTGGGAAACAGATCGGAAGAGCGTCGTGTAGGGAAAGAGTGTGCCCCTATGTGTA
>OGVQ01000031.1_pt1 | contig 42946 bp, 40 predicted proteins | sample 1575801 | NCBI WGS metagenome assembly OGVQ01 (sample SAMN07581550, study PRJEB24739) | freshwater metagenome | place: Singapore | collected 2015-04 | reverse complement strand
TAGGGGAGGGCATCCCCAAAGTAACGCTACAGGAGTTGAAGCCTCTACTCTACTTGGTGCAAACCTGGTTGAGCAAGTTTTGACTATGAATGTAGAATCCCCGCGTCTTTAGACCGGGGAGTGTCAACCTAAAGTCTAGCCGCCTATTTCTCGTAGCATGGCTTGTACTCTCTCTGCACCTTCGGTATCATTTCTACGCCGATATAAAGTCAGGGCTTTTCGCAAAACTTTGTTAGCTTGTGGAGTCTGTCGTTTCTGTTTAAACATTGCACCAATTAATTCATAGGTGCGGGGGTTATTTTTATCTAGATTAACGGCTTTTTCATAAGCCCAAAGTGCTGATTGATAATCACCTAAACTTGTTTGTGCTACTCCCAATCCTAAATAAGCACTAAGATTATTTCGGTTTAATTGAATAGCACGACGATAAGCTTCTTTTGCACCTTTGTTATCTTTCGTACTACTTTTGATATAACCAACAGCATAGTAAAAATCACTATTATTAGGATTAATGGCAATAGCGCGACGATAGGCAGCTAAAGCTGGGGGAAAATTACCTTCTTGAATATATAAGTACCCAATAGCAGCATGAATTTTGGCATTTCTGGGATCTAATGGTATTGCTTTTTGATAAACTGTGATCGCTCCATTATAATCTTTAGCATCTACGAGTCTTTTACCTTCTTGGATCAGGTTTTTTAACTCGGAATTTTTAGCTTGTACTAATAAGACCTCAGCTTTTACTACTACAGGTATACTAGTCAGTAAACATCCTAACAAGAGGAAATTTAATAGCAATAATGTTTTTTTCACTACGGTTATTTCCTTAAATGTATTAACTGGTTTTTGTTTGTACATTAGAACAAAAAAAATTTATTTGTAATCTGTATTGATGCACTTTAGTAAAATCTTCATAAAAATATTAATAATTAATTAAATTCCTTCACACCTTTACTATTATAGCAATATTTAATGATAAGCTCTTAACTACATTAGGACTTACGCAACTGGCACATTAGTAGGGTGTGGTTCGGCAAGCTCACCAACCACGTCAAACAACATAAATCATGTAAATAAACATATTCTTGATGTCTGACGCACCCTACAACAGATTTTTTTGTGTGACACTTGCAGAAGTCCTGTAGATAATTTGTACAGTCAAAAACTTAGACACTCAAATAAGTAAAATTATGCTTATAACCACTACAGATGTCATCCAAGGTGCTGTAATTCAGTCATATTTAGGTGTTGTTACCGCAGAAGTTGTCTATGGTAGCAATTTCCTCCGGGATTTTTTAGCCAGTATTCGGGATATTGTCGGTGGACGCACTGGCAGTTATGAGCGTCTGTTTGAAGAAGGACAACGGAAAGCACTAGAAGAGTTAGAACAAAGAGCGCAACGCTTAGGGGCAGATGCGGTTGTTGGTATTGCTGTTGATACAGGTACAATTAACGTTGATCAATCTGGGGTTTTATTAGTAATTACGGCGACGGGTACAGCCGTTAAAATCCGTTAATATTGGGCTAATTTTTGAGTTTTTACACCTTGACCGGGAATTTTAGATTTTAGATTAAAAAAATCTGTTACAAGTTCCGTCCTTGAGGACAGAAAAATTGTCAATCCACAATCTAAAATACTCCCTGCGCTGCGTACGCTTCGCTAACGTAAATCCAAAATCGAGTAACTCATCTAGCAATTTATAACTAAAGAAAGAGTAAACAACTCTTTCTAATGATAGATATTTAAAATCAGAATTCGCAATTTAATTTTAAACATAACCATAAAAAAGTTGAGCAGAAAAAATTCATAACCAAGAATTTTTTCCTTCAGGAAAATAATACTAAGACTGACGCAGAAGTTACTTAAAAACGAACCACTCCAGGCACAGATTTCACAGAGAAATGAGGGTTTGAGAGATATTTTGCGTAAGTCCTGTCATACAATACATGAGCAACTTTGCTATAATAGCAAGGGAGATAAATACCTATGTCATACGTAAATCGGGTAGGTGAGGAAATTAGTCCTCCTGAGTCTTTGATAACTAGTAGAGTAACTGAATATCGGGATCGCGTGCGTTGGGGTCCAATTATTTCTGGCGTATTGGTGGCCTTAGCAACTCAATTAATATTGAGTTCTTTATTTAGCGCCTTTGGTGCAGAGAGAATTGCTCAATCCTTAGCACCGAGAACAATCACCCCTAATATTATTAGTAATGTGGGAATTTGGTCAACAATTGCTTTATTGTTGTCTTTATTTCTAGGTGCTTGGATCACAATCCGTGCTTGCGGACCCATGCACCGAGATACAGCCGTGCTTAACGGTGCAATTCTTTGGGCAACCACTCTAGCGGTTAGTTCTTTTCTGTTAGCAAATGGAGTCTTAGGTGCTTTTGGTTTAGCTGCTTATAATGCCACAGAAGTTATTAATCAACTACAGCAACAAGGTACTGTTATAGCACCGAATATACCTGCCTTAACTGCTGAACAAACTCGTGATATTGCGGCTGCAACTTCGAGAACTTTGTGGTGGTTTGTCTTTGGTTCTTTGTTAGGTTTACTTGCTTCTATCATGGGAGCAATAGCAGGTATGCGTACCACAAGAACTAATAATTATAATTCTTGAAATTTGAATTTAATCTATAGCCAATTCTAAATAGGTTATGAACACAAAGATCCTCGACTTCTTTTAAGATAAGATGTCGGGGATCTAAATTAGAATTGTAATTTTTTGCTAAGATTTCATTAAATAATTAGAAAATATGATATTTTTAAAGTAAAATTATTGTTTAATTCTCCTCAAAATCATGTCTAATGTTAATAACTATATTCAAGATTTACAAAAAATATCAAACACGGTGGAGAACGGAGTCATTACCCTAGCTTAGAACGGCTGATAGAGAGTTTAAATATTGGTATTAATACCATAATTGAAGCAAAAGGTAATCAAGCAGGGATACCCGATTTAACTATTAGAAAAAATGACCGTATTATCGGATATATAGAAGCGAAAGATATTAATACTGATTTAAGTAAAATAGAAAAAACTGAACAAATTAAACGTTATTTAGAATCAAATATTGGCTATAATTTGATTATAACTAATTATCTAGAATTTCGTTGGTATGTAGATAGAGAATGTGAAAAAACTGCTAAATTAGCTAACTTAGAACAAGGTCAACTTATTCTCGTTAGTAATTTACAACCAATCACTGAATTACTCCAATCATTTATTAATCAAAAAGCTAAAGATATTAATAACTATGATGATTTAGCAAAAGAAATGGCAGCTTATACTAAAACCATTAGAAATGCTATTGAATCATCCTTAGAAATCGGAACAACAACAGAAGAATTAACTCAACTAAAAGAAACATTTAAAAAATTACTCCTTTTAGATATAGATAATGATAAATTTGCGGATATGTACGCCCAAACTATTGCTTATGGGTTATTTACCGCAAAAATTGGTCATGCACAAGACCCTGGAGAATTTACATTTAACAGAACTACAGCCAGTATTTATTTTAGTAATAAAATTCCCTTCTTAAAAGGTTTATTTGATTTAGTTTTAGGAACTGATAGCGTTAGTAAAATTCACAAATCAACGGAAAATTTAATAGACTTATTTAACACTATAGACATGACCAATATTTTAGAAAATTTTGGTCGAGAAACCCGCACAGAAGACCCAGTTATTCACTTTTATGAAACATTTTTAGCAGCTTATCAAGCATCATTAAGAAAAAGTCAGGGAGTTTATTACACTCCTGAACCTGTAGTTAATTTTATAGTGCGTGCAGTTAATGATATTTTAGTAGATAGAACAATTTTTGATTTAGAATATGGTTTAGGAAATAGAAGAGTAACAATTCTTGACCCTGCAACGGGAACTGGAACATTTTTATATGCAGTTATTAAACAAATTCGTGATAATTTTGCTAAATATGATTTTGATAGATGGAATAATTTTCTCAGAGATGCAGAACTTTTAAAGCGTCTTTTTGGTTTTGAGTTATTGATGACTCCTTATACCATAGCACATTTAAAATTAGGATTATTGTTAGGAGATTTAGGTTATAAATTTACCTCTGAAGAAAGATTAAAAATTTATTTAACCAATGCTTTGGAAGAAAGCATAAAACAAGGTGATTTAATTCCTGGTATCACGCAAATTATAGCTGAAGAATCAAGTCAAGCAGCAAAAGTAAAAAGTGAAATTTCGGTGACAGTAGTATTAGGAAATCCTCCCTATTCTGTCAGTTCTCAAAATGCAAGTAAACGGAAAAGAATCTTAAATCAAGATGAAAGATATTTAGCTGATATTGAATATACTGGTTCAGCTTGGAACAGAATTTATAAACAAGGAAAAGCAGGTAAAACTATTACAGAATTAACCCATATTGGGGAACTTTTAGAATTATATAAAGGTAGAGTTAGACTAGAAGGAGAAAAGAATATTCAACCTTTAGATGATGATTATATTAAATTTATTCGTTTTGCCCAATATCAAATTGAAAATAACAGTCAAAATGCTGGTATTGTTGGTTTTATTACTAATCATTCCTATCTCAATGGTTTAATTCATCGCGGCATGAGAGAAGAATTATTAAAGTATTTTGATCAAATATATATCATGGATTTACATGGTAATTCTTTATTAAAAGAAACTACACCAGATGGCAATATTGATCAAAATGTGTTTGATATTCAGCAAGGTGTAGCAATTTTAATTGCTGTGCGGGAAAAAAGTAAACCTGATTACGGTTCTACTGCTTATAAATCCAGAGATGGAATTAAGGAAATGGCTAAGGTATTATATTATGATGTTTGGGGAAGTCGTGAAAATAAATATAAGTTTTTAGAATCTGCAAGTTTAAATAATGTAAATTGGATAGATTTACAACCAACAGCACCTAATTACTTTTTTGCACCAAAAAATCTTGATTATGAAGATGAATATAAAAGAACCTTGAGTATTACTGATATATTTCCAGTTTATGCTGCTGGTTCGCAAACCAGGAGAGATAATGTATGTGTTGATTATGATAAAGAAAACCTAATAAATCGGTTTAGTGATATTGCAACAAATACTAACTTAGAAGAATTAAAACAAAAGTACAAAATCAAAGATACAGAATATTGGACATTAGATAAAGCTAAGTTACATATCCAAGAAAATGAAATTGAATCAAAACTAATACTGTATGCCTATAGACCATTTGATAATCGTTGGGTTTATTATAATCCTAATATTATCGAAAGAGGAGATAGTCGTAAAGAATTAATGGAACATTTGCTAAAGGGTAATAACATGGCCTTACTTTCCTGTCGTCAACAAGTTGAGCCAGGTTTTTATCATATATTTTGTTCAGAAATTTTAACAGAACGTTGTATTGTATCGCTGAAAAGTAGAGAATTAACTTATGTTTTTCCTCTCTACACATACCCAAATACAGAAAATAAACAAACAAATCTTTTCCTAGAAAGAACTCCTAATATATCTCTAAAATTCTTAAAAGCTATTAAAGAAAAATTGGGTAAAACACCAACTACAGAACAAATATTTTACTATGCTTATGCAATATTTCACAGCCCCACCTATCGCACTAGATACGCTGAATTTCTCAAAATAGATTTTCCCCGTCTTCCTTTAACCAGTAATGAAAACCTGTTTAACGCATTAGCTACAAAGGGAGAAGAATTAGTTAATTTACATTTAATGAAATCCGATATACTCAATAACTTAATTACAACCTATCAACCAATGGCAGATAATCAAGTTACTGAAGTTACCTATAATTTAGAATTGCAAAGAGTTTATATCAATAAGCAAAGTCATTTTACCAATATTCCTCCACATATTTGGAAATTTAAAATTGGTGGATATCAAGTATTAGATAAATGGTTAAAAGATAGAAAAAATGCCAAACGACAATTATCTAATGATGAAATCAGCTATTATCAAAAAATAGTTGTTGCTTTAACAGAAACATTGGGAATCATGGCAGAAATTGATAAAACTATACCAAGTTTTCCCATAGAGTAAAAAGCGACCTAATTAACAATAGAAAAAAAGAGACATATAGAATGTCTCTAGATTTATTAAATTAATCTTCATGCTGATTTAAAAAACCTGATAATTTCCCGCACATGATCAAGAAATTGTCCATCAGTAGAAAGTTGGGCGATCGCATTTCTAGCTTCTCTGGATAATCTTTCATGTTCCCCTTGATTTGTTGCCCGTAATTCCTCTAAATTAGCTACAATGCGAGCTAATTCTCGACGAGTTTCTTCAGAAAACCTTTGATTATTTGCAGCTAAAGAATAGGGTTGTTCAAGGTCAAGTTGATCTTCTAAAATTCTAATTTTTTGTTCAATTTCTGAAAAACGGTTACGCAGTTCTAAAATATCTTCACGAGGATAGCTAAAATTTTGGCGAATCATTCTTAATCGTGCATATAAATATTCGTATGCACTGATAGCTGGACGCAAAAAGGTTAATAATAAAGCTGCACCAGAACTGATATAACCAACGGTGCTAATACCTATGACAGCAAGAACGTATAAACCAATAGCTGAGATCAAGTGTAAACTAATAGCTATCCAGAGCGATCGCTTGGCTAAAACTTCTACATATTTAACTTGTTTCTCATGTATAGGAATATTATTTTCCTTAGACTGTGCTGCTTCTGCTAACACTTCCTTAGCTTGAAAATGGACATTCCAAGGAACTGTCACAATGATTAATAACCACCAAAAACTTGCACCACCAATGACCCAATCTAACACATTACCCGTAGGAACATGAAACCATTGCAGAACACCAAAAGCTAACAGCACTACCAGCATTATTCCTAAAATGGAACTGATAAAAAAGTTGATATACATTTTTTCTATCTAGCCTAAAACTCTTAATCCAATCTTGGCTAGGAGTTAGGAATTATACAATTAAGATGTGATAGTTTCTTGACTAGCACAGAAGATCGCATCAACATTAAATTAAGATTTATCTATTGACAAAAAATGCAGATAATTAATCCGCGTCTATCTACTTTAGGCCTGATGTGAGTTGGTATGATAAAAAAGAAGGCAAACCGCAAGATCAGATTGTATTAATAAATAGAGTGACAGTTTTCATAGTGTCATATTTTGAATTTAAGTAAGTAAACAGATAAAAGTATCATAGCATCTATTTTTTTAACAATAAGTATTAAATTAGTCAGACATGATCTGGAAATATATATTAATTTTATTCAATGTATTCAACAAAAAAGCACGTAAATCTCTATATATTCCATACCCATGATATTTAATTTTACATATACAACAGTCAAAGCAGCCATATCTGCCATCAATTCCGAGTCAGCAACCACAGAAGAAAAAATCCAAATGTTGATTGAGTTAGCAAATGGATTACAAAAAAAGCCGAAAACAGCAGCAGATTTATGGAGTGCGGTGCAATTATATGAACAGGCTGAAGAACTTTGTAGTCAAGACTATCTGTTATTAAAAGCTAGGGCTAAAGTAGGAAAAGCAACAGCTTTGAGATCAATTCCTGATGATAGTTCAGAATTTCTAGTTAAAGCTAAAATAGCTTATCAAGAAGCATTACCGACTTTACAAGAAATAGGTTCATCTGTAGAAGTAGCAGAATTACAGATGAATTTAGGATTAGTTTTACAGTCTTTAGTACATTTTAATTTAGCAAAAATAGGAGATTGTATTCAGATTTATAACCAAGCATTGCAATTATTTACTTGTGAAAAATATCCTCAAGAATATGCTATCTTATATAACAATATTGCCATTGCTTACCTGTCAATTACTGGCAGTAAGGAAAAAAAAGCATTTTCGGAAGGTTTAGCAGTGCAAACCTTTGAAACCGCACTCAAACAAATTAACTTGATAGAATATCCTAGAGAATATGCCATGTTGCAAAATAATCTAGGCAATGCTTTACAATATTTACAAAGTACCCATCCTATAGAAAATAACTTACGGGCAGTAACAGCTTATAATGAAGCCTTAAAAGTCCGTAATCCTCAAGATACACCATTAGAATATGCAAACACAATAGCTAATAAAGCTAATGCTTTGATTAACTTACCTGATGATTTAGAAAATCCAGATTTGGGTAATTATAAAAACCTTCTCCAAGCCAAAAATTATTATCAACAAGCCTGGGTAATTTTTCAGGAAAATCAACAGCTAGAACAAGCGCAGATGGTCGGACAAGCATTACAAGAAATTACCGCCGAAATATTAGCAATATCAACATTATCAGGGGATGAAAACTATGAATGATTTAATGACAAGTTTAACTAATGGAGAAATAATGTATTTAACTAAACATTAAATTACATTAAAATTAAATAAAATAATATCACCATTCTGGATTTTATTTTATACTAAAATCTAGTATGATTACCCTTTAAAATCATAAATGTTAAATCATCCAACCGAAAAAATACCCTATTTACCCCCATTTTTCCAAGCTGCAAAAATCATACTGGGAAACCATATTACACCCGAAAAAATAGCCATACCTATTGCACCAACTCCTAGTACAATGTTTGGACCCCGTGCAGCTTGTTTAATATCACCAACTGGACCATTATGGGTAGCAGATACAGGACATCATCGTTTATTAGGATGGCGTAAATTACCCACAGAAGACAACCAACCGGCGGATATAATTATTGGACAACCAGACTTTTTTAGTGAAGGACAAAATGCCAAAAATACACCAGGAAAATCTACATTTAGTGTTCCCACAGGTATTTGTAAATATGGTAATGGTTTAGCCGTTGCAGATGCTTGGAATCATCGCATTTTAATCTGGCATAATATTCCAGAAGATCACAATATTCCCGCCGATTTAGTATTAGGACAAAGTAACTTTATTGATAATTTATCTAATCGAGGAAATCAAGAAACAGCAGCTAATACATTACATTGGCCTTATGGTATTGTATATTATGAAAATAAATTATTTGTCGCTGATACTGGTAATAGAAGATTATTAATTTGGAACAGTTTACCCACAGAAAATGGCCAACCTGCGGATATAGTTTTGGGACAACCAGATATGATATCACGCAATGAAAATGGAGGTGCTTCTCCCACAGCTTCTAGTATGCGTTGGTGTCATGATATTACCATTTGGGATAATAATTTAGTTGTCACAGATGCAGGTAATAATAGAATAATGATTTGGGAAGGAATACCCACCGAAAATAATGCGCCTTGTGCAGTAGTTTTAGGACAAAAAAACTTTAATTTAGTAGAATTAAATCAAGGTGTATATTTTCCTAATAGTAGTAGTTTAAGTATGCCCTACGGTGTAGATATTTGGGGAGATTATTTAATAGTTGCGGATACTGCTAATTCTCGTTTGTTAGCATGGAAAAAGCGGGAATCAATTTTATTATTACAAAATGCGGAAGCTGATGGTGTGTGGGGACAAGATAGTTTTATTAGTAAGAGTGAAAATAAAAATTTTGGACTACCAACGCGACAAAGTTTAAATTGGTGTTATGGAATTAAAACTTGTGGTAAAAATATGGTAGTTTCTGATTCTGGTAATAATCGAATTTTGATATTTTAGTAAAACCCAGATATCTGACTTCTATCATTAATTAATATACAAATTTAAAAAAGAAGTTGGGATCTTATCAATAGGCAAAGGATAGAAAAATGCCAATAGAAGAAATTAGAGTTCGTGGTACTGTTCAAGGCGTGGGTTTTCGTCCTACTGTTTATCGTTTAGCTAAAAGTTGTGGGTTGAAAGGTGATGTTTGTAATGATGGGGAAGGGGTTTTAATTCGTGTTTCTGGAAGTGAGGAAAAAATTATAGAATTTGTCAATAAATTATATTTAGAATCTCCACTCTTGGCCAAAATTAATGAATTAGTAAGAAGTCAATATTTAGGAGAATTTAACTTTGATGATTTCGTGATTTCTCATAGTTTGAATACTGTGGTGAAAACAGAAATTTCGCCTGATGCTGCTATTTGTCCTCAGTGTCAAAAGGATATTTTTGATCCTTTTAGTCGCTATTTTCGTTATCCTTTTACTAACTGTACTCATTGTGGTCCCAGGTTAACTATTATTCGCGCTATTCCCTACGATAGAAATAATACGAGTATGGTTAATTTTTCGATGTGTAAGGAATGTGAAAAGGAATATCAAGATGTAGAAAATAGGCGTTTTCATGCCCAACCTGTAGCTTGTTTTACCTGTGGTCCACGCGCATGGTTAGAACGTGCTGATGGTAAAGTTATCAGTTCTGATATGTTTTCGATGTTGGATGATGTGGATGCAGTTTGTACTTTATTACAAAAGGGTGAAATTGTTGCTATTAAAGGTTTGGGAGGTTTTCATTTAGCTTGTGATGCAACTTTAGAAAATGCAGTTTTAAAACTCAGAAGCCGTAAACAACGCTATCATAAACCTTTTGCTTTAATGGCTAGAGATATTAATATTATTTCTGAATATTGTCATATTAATGATTTGGAAACACAATTATTAAATAGTCCAGTAGCACCTATTGTTTTATTAAAAATTAAGGATAATAGTAAATTATCATTTGCCATAGCACCAGGACAAAATACCCTGGGGTTTATGTTACCCTATACTCCTTTACATCATTTAATTCTCAGAAGAATGAAAAACCCGATAGTCTTAACCAGCGGTAATATTTCCGATGAACCACAATGCATAAATAATGAAGATGCTAAATATAAATTATCGAAAATAGCCGATTATTTATTATTACATAATCGTGATATTGTCAATAGAGTAGATGATTCTGTAGTGAGAGTTATTGATAATAAAATACAAACTCTTAGACGCGCTAGAGGATATGCACCAGCACCAATTATTTTACCATCAGGATTTGCCAATTTACCGCCTATTTTAGCAATGGGTAGCGAGTTAAAAAATACCTTTTGTTTATTAAGAGAAGGCGAGGTAATTTTATCACAACATTTAGGAGATTTAGAAAATGGGGCGGCTTTTAATGCTTATCAAGAAACATTGAATTTATATCTGAATTTATTTCAGCATCAACCACAAATAATTGCTATTGATAAACATCCAGAATATCTATCTTCTAAACTGGGTAAAGAATTAGCAACAGTTAATAATCTTCAATTAGTAGAAATTCAACATCATCACGCCCATATTGCAGCTTGCATGGCAGAAAATCAAATTTCCTTAGATAAAAAACCAGTATTAGGAATAGCATTTGATGGTTTAGGATATGGTGAAGATGGTACATTATGGGGAGGAGAATTTTTATTAGCAGATTATGTTAATTTTCAAAGATTAGCCACATTTAAACCAATACCCATGATAGGAGGAGAACAGGCAATTTATCAACCTTGGAGAAATACATTTTCTCAATTAAATAATGCATTTACTTGGGAAGAAGTACAAGAAAAATATAGTGATTTAGAAATTATCAAATTTTTAGAAACTAAAAACCCCAAATTACTCAAACAAATCATAGAGAAAGGTATTAATTCACCCTTAACATCATCAGTAGGCAGATTATTTGATGCAGTTGCAGCCGCAATAGGTATTTGTAGAGAACAATGCAGTTATGAAGGACAAGCAGCCATAGAAATGGAAGCTATAGCCAATGTAAATATATTAAATAATGATAAAGAAAGTCTAAATTATTCCTTTAAGTTTGAAAAATCAGCTAATATTTATTATATAGATACATCTCTAACATGGGGAGAAATACTCAATGATGTTAAACAGCAAATTTCACCATCAGAAATAGCTGGGAAATTTCATCAAAGTTTAGCCAATACTATTGTTACAATAGTTAAAAAACTGCAACAAAAATACCAATTTAATCAAGTAGCATTAACAGGAGGGGTGTTTCAAAATCAAATTTTATTACAACAAGTAAAAATGCGCTTACAAAAATTAGAAATTAACGTATTAACTCATAGTATAGTACCTACAAATGATGGAGGATTATCATTAGGACAAAGTGTAATTGCAGCCGCTAAATATCTGAAATCTTAAAGAAGGGAAAATTAAAATGTGTTTAGGAATACCAGGACAAATAATTGAAATAACCAATATTGAACATAAATTAGCAATGGTAAATGTAGGAGGAGTCAAAAGACAAGTAAACATAGCTTGTATAGTTGACAAAGAACATCCACCAGAAAAATGTATAGGAGATTGGGTATTAGTTCATGTAGGTTTTGCCATGAATAGAATTAACGAACAAGAAGCAGCAGAAACCTTACAACTATTACAAGAAATAGCCGCATCTTATACATAAAAACTCTTTCCTTCTTCCTTCTTCCTTCGCTTCCTTCGTCCCTTCGTGGTTCATTAAAAAAATTAAAAATATGAAATATGTAAACGAATTTCGCAACCCAGAAAAAGCCCTAGCTTTACAGAAAGAAATCGCCAAACTCAGCCAACAAATAGATAGACATTTAAAAATAATGGAAGTATGCGGCGGACATACCCATTCAATTTTTAAATATGGAATTGAAGAAATATTACCGCATAATATTGAATTAATTCATGGGCCTGGTTGTCCAGTGTGTGTGATGCCTAAAGGTAGAATAGATGAAGCGATCGCCCTTTGTCAAAACCCTGATATCATCTTTACCACATTTGGCGATACGATGCGTGTACCTGGCTCAAAAATTAGCCTTTTACAAGCTAAAGCCCAAGGCGCAGATATTCGTATGGTTTATTCACCATTAGATAGCCTGAAAATAGCCAAAGAAAACCCCCATAAAGAAATAGTTTTCTTCGGTTTAGGCTTTGAAACTACCGCCCCTAGTACCGCATTTACTATTCTCCAAGCAGCCGCAGAAAATATTAATAATTTTAGTATGTTTTCTAATCATGTATTAGTAATTCCGGCATTAAAAGCATTATTAAATAATCCTGATTTACAACTTGATGGTTTTGTTGGTCCAGGTCATGTAAGTATGGTAATAGGAACAAAACCTTATGAGTTTATTTCCCAAGAATATCATAAACCAATTGTTATTTCTGGTTTTGAACCACTAGACATTTTTCAATCTATTTGGATGTTGTTAAAACAAATAGTAGAAAATCGTTGTGAAGTGGAAAATCAATATAATCGTTTGGTAGAACCTAATGGCAATAAAAACGCTTTACAAGCCATGAATCAAGTTTTTACAGTGCGAGAAAAATTTGAATGGCGAGGTTTAGGAGAAATACCCAATTCTGGGTTTAAAGTACGCGAAGAATATGCTCAATTTGATGCTGAAGTTAAATTTACAATTCCTAATTTAAAAGTAGCAGATCATAAAGCCTGTCAATGTGGAGAAATTCTCAAAGGAGTTTTAAAACCTTGGCAATGTAAAGTATTTGGAACAGCTTGTACACCAGAAACACCCATAGGAACTTGTATGGTTTCTTCCGAAGGTGCTTGTGCAGCCTATTACAAATATGGGCGAATTTCAACAATGGCTAAAAAAATAGCTGAAAAGGAGAAAATAGCCGTTTCTTAAAGCCAGAAAACCCTAGAAAACGAGGTTAAAAATATGCCTTTCGTCACTGTACAAATTGCTAAAGGTCATTCCATCGAAAAAAAACGTAAACTAGCCCAAGCCGTCACAGATGCGTTAGTTTCTGCACTAGGAACAAAACCGGAATGGATCACAGTACATATTGATGAATTTGAACGGGATAATTGGGCTGTAGGTGGGGTTTTACACTCAGATAAACACACTGGAAGACACGAAGAAACCGGCAGATAATTTGTAGTAATTTGTAGAAAACAGATCCCCGACTTCTTTTATTAATTGTATCCACAAATTATAAATTGATGTGAGAAGTCGGGGATCTTATCATCACTAATAAACAAAAAATAAAAACCTAATTATGAACAATTACGAAAATAAAGAATATCAAAATCCGCTTTTTGAAAAAATAGAAACTGCCCGCCGTCGTTCCCAAATTAAGGATACTCACATTAATTTATCTCATGGTAGTGGTGGCAAAGCCATGAGAGATTTAATCGCCAATATCTTTGTGAAAAGTTTTGATAATCCCATTTTATCACAATTAGAAGACCAAGCCACATTTGATTTATGCAATCTTTCTCAACATGGGAATAGATTAGCATTTACCACAGATTCTTATGTAGTAGATCCCTTATTTTTTCCTGGTTCAGATATAGGAGAACTCGCTATAAACGGCACAATTAATGATTTAGCAGTGAGTGGAGCAAAACCTTTATATCTCACTTGTAGCATGATTTTAGAAGAAGGTTTACCTATAGAAACATTAAAAAAAGTTGTGGCTAGTATGCAAAAAACAGCCAAAAAAGCTGGAGTGCAAATAGTCACAGGAGACACCAAAGTTGTTAATAGAGGCTGTGCTGATAAATTATTTATAAATACTGCTGGTATTGGCATAATTCCCCCAGGAATTGATATTTCTCCCCGCCATATTCAACCAGGAGATGTGGTAATTATTAATGGAGAAATAGGAAATCATGGAACAGCAATATTAATTGCTAGGGGAGAATTAGCATTAGAAACAGATATAGAAAGTGACTGTCAACCATTACATGAATTAGTTGCGGAAATTATCAAAGTTTGTCCCCAAATTCACGCCATACGCGATGCAACTAGAGGAGGTTTAGCCACAGTATTAAATGAATTTGCCCAAACATCTAATTTAGGAATACGTATCAATGAAAATGCAATTCCTATCAGAGAAGAGGTGAATGGAGTATGTGAAATATTAGGTTTAGAACCCTTATATTTAGCTAATGAAGGAAAATTAGTCATTGTTGCACCTCCAGAAAAAGCCGATTTAATCTTAGAAACCATGCAAAATCATCCCACAGGAAAAGACGCATCTATCATCGGTGAAATTATCACCAACCCACCAGGAATAGTATTATTAAAAACTGCCTTTGGTGCAGAAAGAATCATTGATATGTTAGTAGGGGATCAACTGCCAAGAATATGTTAAAGTCTATAAGTTATGTATGCACGAATTAGGAATTACTAAAAACATCATCGCCATAGTCAGCGAAAATGCCCAAAATAAAAAAGTACAAAAAGTATTATTAGAAGTGGGTAAATTATCAGCAGTTATGCCTGATGCTATCAAATTCTGTTTTGATATTTGCGCCCAAGGTACAATAGTAGAAGGGGCAATATTAGAAATATTAGAAATACCAGGAATGGCCAGATGCCGTGAATGTGGTAATACATTTTATGTAGACAAACCCTTTGGCATTTGTGAATGTGGTAGTGTAAAATTGGATTTATTAACTGGTGAAGAATTGAAAATTAAGGAAATTGAAGTGGAGGATTTATGTGTGTAACTTGCGGATGTTCTGATGATAATGAAACAACAATTACTAATATGGAAAATCAACATCATCATACGCATACTTTACCCGATGGTACTGTAATTACTCATGCCCATCATCACCAAGAACCTGCCCATATTCATGCCAATGTTCACAATACAACTATATCTTTAGAACAGGAAATTTTAGGTAAAAATAATTTATTGGCCGCCCAGAATAGAGGATGGTTTAAAGGTCGAAATATCCTAGCTTTAAACTTAATGAGTTCCCCTGGTGCTGGTAAAACTACATTATTAACTCGCACTATTAATGATTTAAAAGATAAGTTAAATATTAGCGTCATTGAAGGTGATCAAGAAACTACTAATGATGCTGAAAAAATTAAATCTACTGGTTGTAAAGTCGTACAAATTAACACGGGTACAGGTTGTCATTTAGATGCTTCCATGATCGAAAAAGGTCTGCAAGAATTGAACCCGCCCCTTAATTCTGTGGTGATGATTGAAAATGTCGGAAATTTGGTTTGTCCGGCTTTATTTGACTTAGGAGAAGCCGCTAAAGTGGTAATTTTATCGGTGACAGAGGGAGAAGATAAACCTATTAAATATCCCTATATGTTCCGCAGTAGCGATATTATGATTTTGACAAAAATTGATTTATTACCTTATATCAATTTTGATGTGCAGCGTTGTCTTGAATATGCTAAACAGGTAAATCCGAATATGCAAATTTTCCAAGTTTCATCTACTACTGGGGAAGGTTTGGAAAGTTTATATAATTGGTTATGTCAACAGGTACATAATTCATCAAATTTGATTGCTGTTTAGTCGTTAGACATTTGGTGAAAATTATCTTAGGGGCGATTCATGAATTGTCCCTACAAAGTTTTTAGATTTATGCAAAATCATTTTCATCCCTAAAATTAGTAGCACCATCCAACATTATGTTATTATAAATAAAATTACTTGGTATCATAATTATGATGATTACTCAAGCCATAGAATCACAACCTAACATCACCGAAGATATATTTCCAGATATTATTTTCCCACCTAGTGACCTATATAGTGATGAGCCTCCCGTAGAAACAGAACTGCATCTCGAACAAATAATGCTTTTAATCAAATCTCTCAAATGGTTATGGAAGGAGAGAACTGATTTTTATGCTGTAGGCAATTTGAGTATTTATTATAGTCCTCAACAGAAAAAATCAGAAGATGTTAGAGGACCTGATTTTTTTGTAGTATTAGGAACAGAAAAGAAAACTAGAAAAAGTTGGGTAGTTTGGGACGAAAATGGCAAATATCCTAATGTTATTGTAGAAGTTATTTCACCAACTACAGCTAAAACAGATAGAGGATTAAAAAAAGAACTTTATCAAAATACTTTTCGCACTCCTGAATATTTCTGGTTTGACCCTTATACTTTAGAATTTGCAGCTTTTTATTTAATCCATGGAAAATATCAACCTGTAGAACCTAATGAAAAAGGACATTTATGGAGTGAAGAATTGGGCTTATATTTAGGTATTCATCAAGGTTTATTAAGATATTTTACATCAGATGGAAATTTAGTTCCTACACCGGAAGAAAGCGCGGAAATGGAAGCCGAAAGAGCCGAAATAGAAGCTAAAAGAGCAAAAATAGAAACTGAAAGAGCAAAAATTTCTGCGGAAAAATCTCAACGGTTAGCAGATAAGTTGAGGGAGTTAAATATTGATCCTGATACAATTTGATCTACTATAAAATCTAGGGTGAGGTGGATGAATGTGTTATTTTACAGGGGTTTGAACAATTTGAAGGTTAATTGCAAGGCTTTTGCTGGTAGTGGAAGCAGTGGGGGAGGTGCAGAGGTGAAATTAGCTTTGAGTAATCAGGTTAATTGCAAGATTCAAACGAAACTCGACTGTTCCCCCCCCTTTGGTGAAATTAGCTTTGAGTAATCAGGTTAATTGCAAGATTCAAACGAAACTCGACTGTTCCCCCCCCTTTGGTGAAATTAGCTTTGAGTAATCAGGTTAATTGCAACGAATTGCAAGTAAAGAATTGGTGCATTAAGCACCCTACAAAGATTATTTCTGAAAAACAGTTAATAACACAAAACCTAATAAATGATGATGCTTTACACAATTTAATCCAGCATTATTCCCCATTTCTTCTCTTTGTTTTTGGCTATAAAATCTAATTCCCGTAGGAGAATGGGGCGTAATTTGACATGATGATGAGTTATTAAAAGTAATATCCACCAAATAAAATCTACCCCCTGGAGAAAGTACCCTGGCGACTTCTTTTAAAACCTGTTCTGGTTGGGGATAATGTAAGAAACTAATGGTATTAAAAACTGCATCAAATTGTCCCTCAGCAAAGGGTAAATTTTCCGCATTACCTTCAATATAAATTAAGCGGGGACGGTGGCGGTTATTTTGTCTCGCAACTCGCAACATTTGGGGGGATAAATCTAAACCTGTGCCGCGAATTTCTGGAAATTGTGTGGCTAATCTATCTAATAAGCGTCCAGTACCACAACCTAAATCAAGTACATTGGCATTTGGTGATAATGTCACTTGTGAAAGCAATCTTTTATGGATAGCTTGGTAAATAAAAGAAGGAAATGTCCAATCATAACTATTTGCCCAACGGTCAAAAAGTTCTTTTTTATTATTGATAAAGTTGTTAATCATGGCTATGGGTGGTATATTTTTGTATTAATTTTATTATAACAAGATATAAGATAGATCCCGGACTTCTTCAAGAAGTCCGGGATCTGAGGATTTTAGTGCTTAAAATTTAATTTAGGACTTATAACCAATCTCGATAGGCGGAAATTTCATTAACGCCAATTTCAAAGGGTGAACCCTTGCCAAAGGGAGGATAAACGCGGATTTTGGCATTTTTGGTGAATCGTTCTAGTCTATTACCAATTTGGGGAATATTGCTGACTATATGCCAGTAAGCAACTAGATCAGGACAGTCTACAATTAACATTAAAGTAGTGTTATTTGTAGTTATGTACCAGTGACAATTAGATAGTAATACTTGAGTGATGCGATCGCACGCATAGAAAAAACATCTGCCAATAGACTGTTCCAACTCCAAATGTAGCATTCCATCCTCTTTTGTTACCTGATTAGGAGGTAAATCATCGGGAGGAAGCAACGGAAGTTTAGACATAATTTCGCACCTCTTGATTGTAGCGTTGCAAACTTTCTCGATTTTTCTGCAAAGAAAAAGATGAGGGTTTTAACGCTAGTGTGCTGAGATTTAATTCATCCTGAAATTTTTTGATTTTGTCCCGGCAAGTGCTGACATCACCAATAATTGAATTCTCAATCAAATAGTCTTCATCAAAACAAATATTTGTGCGATCAAATGCTTGTTCTTGAGGACTTTTCTGCATTACTTGACTGGAGTTAGCGGTCATTTCTTTGCTGAAGTGACGAATAAAAGGTAAGGCTTCCTTTACCGCTTCATCATGAGTTTTAGCGACAAAAAAGAAACGTGCTAACAGGAACTTTTCTGCACCACTTTGATTAAATTCCCGATATTTGTTGACTGTTTTCTGCAATCTTGGTAATGAAAAAGGCGGTCCCCCCATTAAGCCAAAGGAATTTTTAGCCGCAAATTCAATTGCATCATCATCACCACTGGCAACATATATGGGAATTGGTTTTTGTAGTGGTTGAGGATGAATTGTCAGATTTTCGCATTGATAATATTCGCCATTAAATGATACCTCAGTTTCATATAATAGCTTTTGAATCAATGCCACTGACTCTAACATTCTAGTGCGAGATTCCTGCATTTTCACACCAAAATGTTTATTTTGCTGCGGAAAAGGCCCCCCTTTAGCTACACCAAAAGCTAATCTTCCACTACAAAGATTATCCAAAGTGGCAATATCTTCAGCAACATGAATTGGTTGATGAAATGGCAATAATACAGCCGCAGTTCCTAGACGAATTTGGGAAGTAACACCAGCTAAATGTGCCAATAATAGCAAAATTGAAGGACTAAGATTGAACTCATTAAAATGATGTTCTGTTACCCAAGCTTCCTCAAAACCTAAACTTTCAGCCTCTTTCACCAATAAGACTTGCTCAAAAATAGTTCGTCTCGCATCATGGTGATGATTTTCGTAATTACAGAAAAGTCCTGTTTTCATGTTTAACCAAATATCAGATTAGGCTGCCAATAATTGCAACTCCAACCATAATCGAGGTTCAGATTGTTTTAACTTCGACAGAGGATCGCTTAGCAATCTCTTGGCATTAAGAAAAACAACTTGAATTAGCCCCATATTTTCTGCTAATTCTCTGAGAATTTCTTTATGGGCTTGAATATAGGGCATCATGTCTTCTCGACAATAAATTCCTATATATTGAAAACGTTTTGCCGGTCGTCCCCAAAAGGAAGTAATAACTTTCACGTGGCAGCCCGCTAACAGTTCTCCTACTGTTGGGTAATAGTCATTTACGACTCTGACAAATTCTTTGGCTAGGATGTCTTCAGTAATCATTTGACTGATTCTTCTGTAGCGTCCATAACTCTATTTATCATAACATATTATTGTTAAATAAGCCTGACAAAATGTAAGAATTTAGGAGTCAGGAGTTCAGGAGTTCAGAATATTTGTTGATAGTAATAATCTATAGGATAAAATTAATAATAAAATGTCAAAGACCAGATCCCCGACTTCTTAAAGAAGTCGGGGATCTAAAACTAAAACTTTCAACTATCGAGAATTTCGTTCTGCTACTAATACATCAGCAATAATATCTGGTAGATTTTGCAAATCTGTATATCCTTCTGATCCAGAAATTGGTGAAATAAAAGTATAGTTAGGATCACAAACTCCGGTATCATAAACCTGCATAAACCATCTATCAGGTAATCCCTCTACACCCAACTCCACAATATACCAACTCTCACCCATTAACCGAGAGTTATATACTGTAAACCAGTCTCTATATTCATCAGCAATATTCCAATCTGCTAAGAGAAATTCTAATGATATATGTCCAGCATCAGTTGAAGTCAATAGCATCATTACTCCTGATTGACAACTGCATTAGGAACTTCAGGATATAAACCTAACTGTTTAGCCAATTGTTTAGCAACAAAAAATAAAAATTGCGCCCCATCTTGATTACCTTGATGGGCAAACATAGTTGCTACTTGTAACATTGCTTGAACTAAACCAGAATCAATTAATTCCGGTTGTGCTTCTAAAACATCTGGTTCTTGACCATTAGGACATTGAAGAAGTTCATCAATTAAATTAAAATATTGTGTTTGGCGTTCTTCTGTCATGATAATTTACTTTATGGTAAATGATTAAGCTGAAAATACCCAGATCCCCGACTTCTTTTATTGATTGTGTCTATAAATTATAAATTAATCTCAGAAGTCGGTGATCTTATTGCATCACCTGAATTTTGACTTGAAAATTTACTGTTCAATACTTTCTTGCCACATTCTTTCTAACATAGCAATCTGAGCTTTTAATACAGCAGACCGATAGACAAGATATCTGTCATAAGCGATAATTAATACACCAATACAAATTGGAGTAATTAAAAATATCCATTGTAGAATATTCACTATTTGATATTTTTTGACAACAATTTGTACTTGATGCAAAAAGTTATTTTCAGATGATTTTGTCTGGAGTAAAGATGGCTGAGTATTAATAATTTTTGTGGTAGAAACATCTTTTGAAGATGCTATCTTGATTGTCTGGGATTCACAAGATAAATTCTGTGTTTTAACGAACTCTCTATGTTGTCCCCAAACTACATTAAATACTGCTATCCCTGGAGAGATTAATACTAAAGTTAGCAAACTTACGGTAAGCACATTTAAAAGTTTAACTTTCATGTTGATTCTCACTCACCAGGTATTAATTACCTAGAAAGAAACTTTATATTAGTAGAGTCTTCTTTGCACCTTTTTATATTCAAAATATGCTTATCAAAATCTCCTCAAATAACAAAATTCTGCATTTTTCGTATTAAATAATACGGACAGTATGTAGATAAATTTTGAGAGATATAGGAGTTAAGAAGTCCCCCCTGATTCGTCAGACTTTCATCTTAGGAACTTCGGGGGGTAGAGGGGAATCTCTGCGTAAATCCTATATCGTTTATATCAGCCGTCTTTCGAGTTCCCAGTTTAGGCAACTCAAATTAATATTATTAAGATGATTACGACAGCACTCATAGCTTGTCATTCTGATTAGGCAAGCACTTAAAAAAATATTTGGTGTGGGGGTGCTAGCATTTTTTGAGTGGGGTACTAGCATTTTTGAGGGAGGGGACGGGGTATTTTGTACTCAACACCAAAGTCAACTGGGCTATAGGTTTTAGATATTTTTAATAAACGCTTCACGGCTAAAATCTGTACTCAAATCACAGCATCTCATAACAAAGATAGACCCAAGATATCTTGAATAACTCAAAAACAAAATTAAGATATTATCAGGAAAGTTCAATATGATTATTTTCAGTAATTGCCTAGATTTTTTTTGTGGGAATGGACAGAGATTATGGTAAAATAGTTATGGTTGAATCAAAACTGAACAGGATTAAATACTTAATCAAAATAGATTAATATATAAATTTTAGAGGATAATAAATGCGAATTGCTAAAGACGTAACAGAACTTATTGGAAAAACTCCACTAATTCAGTTAAATAAAATTCCCCAAGCGGAGGGAGTGGTAGCCAGGATAGTTGTCAAACTAGAAAGTATGAATCCTGCGGCTTCCGTCAAAGATAGAATTGGCGTAAGTATGATCCTTTCTGCTGAAACTGAAGGTTTAATTTCGCCGGGCAAAACCGTTTTAGTCGAACCAACTTCTGGTAATACGGGTATCGCCTTAGCAATGGTAGCAGCCGCCCGTGGCTACAAATTAATTTTAACCATGCCCGAAACCATGAGCCAAGAAAGACGCGCCATGCTGCGAGCTTATGGTGCAACTTTAGAATTAACACCAGGACCTCAAGGAATGCGGGGCGCAATTAATAAAGCAGAGGAAATAGTTGCTAATACTCCCAATGCTTTTATGTTGCAACAATTTGCTAATCCAGCTAATCCCAAAATTCACAGAGAAACCACTGCTGAGGAAATTTGGCAGGACACTGATGGAGAAGTTGATATCTTAATTTCTGGAGTCGGAACTGGTGGGACAATTACTGGTATTGCTGAGGTTATTAAACAACGCAAACCAAGTTTTCAAGCGATCGCCGTCGAACCTAGCAACAGTCCAATTCTATCAGGTGGTAAACCAGGCCCCCATAAAATTCAAGGTATTGGTGCGGGGTTTGTTCCTGATGTTTTGCGTCAAGATTTAATTGATGAAATTGTCCAAGTTGATGACGCTGAAGCAATGGAATATGGCCGCAGATTAGCTAGAGAAGAAGGTTTATTATCAGGCATATCTTCCGGGGCGGCTTTATGTGCTGCCATTGCCGTAGGTAAACGCCCAGAAAATGCTGGTAAATTAATCGTCATGATTCAACCTTCCTTTGGTGAACGCTATTTAAGTACCGCCATGTTTCAAGATTTAATGAGTTAATTAATGTCAGAATTCAACTAAGGTGATAACATCCCCGACTTCTCTAAGAAGTCGGAGATGGAGATGAAGATTTGTTGGCGCTTAAATCCTATCAAAATATTCCTATTTTATCTCCAAAGGATTTTTTAGCACAAACGGATAAAAGTTAAACAATAACCTTTCATGTCTTCCTCTCTGTGACTATGCACCGGAAACGTAACCCTTACTCCTGAACCTCAAACCACACAGGAGAAATATCATCAACCTGCCCATTATAATTAATCGTAATTTCCTGCCCTTCCCGAATATATTTATAAGCAACTATATCAATCACATTTTTTGCAAAATTTTTAATATAAACCGCATTGGGATGATAAGAATGATTAAAAAGAGAAGCAAAACCTAAACCTATCGCCCCGCTTTCTCCATGCCAACCAAAATAATAATTTAATAACACCGTTTTAGTAATTAACTTAACTTGCTGCTTAGGAATCACAATCACAGGGGATGTTTCAATTAAATCTCCTTTAGCAAAATCTTTCTGGGCGAATATACCTCTACCTTTAGTCTCTGTATCACGAAATACAAGCATATAGCAATTATATCTGATGGGTAAGAATGATTTTTGACTAACCACTACAGATAAACGCAGAGAAAATAAACACTTAATTATTCAGATCCCCGACTTCTGAACATTGATTGATGGTTTATGGACACGATTAAACAAGAATTCGAGGATCTTAGCCTCTATAGCCACTATAAAGTCAATGATTAAAGATGTAGTCAGAATTTCCGTAAATTTTAATTTTTTGTGCCAACTTGATAATATTCATGTTATTATAAATATCCCATGCTAACTATCATTGGTTGTGGAAATCTCAATCGGAATGACGATGCTGTCGGCGTAATTATTGCCCAACGTTTACAGCAATATCTCGCCCAAAATCCTCACCCCAACATCCGCGTTTTCGATAGTGGAACGGCGGGAATGGAAGTGATGTTTCAAGCGAGAGGAAGTAAAAAACTAATTATTCTTGATGCTAGTTGCACAGGTTCAGATGCAGGTGCTATATTTAAAGTCCCAGGGAAGGAATTAGAAGTGCTGCCCGAACCTAGTTACAACTTACATGATTTCCGTTGGGATCATGCCTTGATAGCGGGGAGAAAAATCTTTGGTGATGATTTTCCCCAAGATGTGACAGTCTATTTGATTGAAGCAGCAAATCTAGATTTGGGGCTAGAATTAAGTCCCGTTGTTCAACATTCTGCCGATTTAGTTTTTGCGGAACTAATGACAATTATCCAACAGAATGTGATGACTTAATCAACAATCTCAAATCCTAATTTCCATTATGCCCAATCACGGTAAACTGGCAACTCATCTACTCTCATTTCAAAGGGTACGGTTTGATTATCGGGAGGACACACTCGAATTTTAGCACTACTGACAATGCTGTGAAGAACATTCGCCATAGGGACAATTTGTTGCAAAATTTGCCAGTTAGTAACTTGGTCGGGGCATTCAATTACTAAAGTCAAAATACTCGCGTGAGTTGTCGCATACCAACGACAATGAGACAGGAGATTATGAATAATGCGATCGCATCCTTCATAAAAATACCTGCTAATTGAATGCTCTAACTGTTGTCTAAGCATAATATCTGCTGATGTTGGCTGTATAGGGTGCTTGTCATCAGCATTAAATTGAAATTCTGTTCTCGCCATTTCCTGTGATTGTCCTATTTATTTACCAATTGCCATTGCATACAACACGTCCTTATTGGTTTCTAGAAAGGCTTGGGTTTCATCATCATAAAAAGCACCAATCCCACTACAATCTATTCCCCAATAATTGCTAAATAAATACACTCTCTGTCCGATAAATCCGGCTAATTGCATAGCCGTTTGATAACTCAAATAATCGGACACAAAAAACAAAGTTACTGCACAATCTCTAGCGATCGCTTGATTAATGCACAAATAACCAGTTTTTTCCCTAAAGTTGCCCGCTTTAATGAGATGTGTATTCTGATATAACCCAGGTGAGATTCCTGTCACATCATGCACCACTAAGTAAATTTCTATTTCCTCAAAATTCTCTGTTGGTATTGGTTGTCGAACTGCTTGCAAAATTTGCCAATAGATATTTTTTCCAAATAGACTGCTTTTGAAAACGACGAATAGAACGTCTATTCCAAACGTTTTCTAAAAACCGTTCTCGGTCAAAATTAAATTGAGGATGTTCTAGCTTTTGCTGGTGACTAGGCTGTAAAGACGTTGTTTGATAGGTATCTTCAACACAGTGATTAACTTGAAAATAGTCAGTACCACAGACAAAAGGAATAGGTAGCCTTAAGCGTCTGACTGGTTTTTCTTGCACTTCTCCTGATATCACACAACTAGTAATCAACTCCTTATTCTCAAATCCCAAATCTGCATTGAGAGTAAGTTTATCAAAATCAAAGCCTAGTTGTATGTTGTTTTCATGAAGATATGCACAAAGCAGCGATAGCACCCAAATGGTGTCCGCTATCCAACAAACAATATCTCAAACTCCTGTCTTGATATTTCCAGCTAGACCTATGATAAACACAACTAACTAAAAAGATGAATCCGTTAATACATTTATTTGGTATAACATAATTCTCCAATCCATCATCAATTAATTCATAAATTAAGGTCAGACAATTATTCTCAACTTCTATATGATAGATACCATCTATTATTCCCCCCACACCACGAATTTGTACATAAATTTCCGTCGGGTATAAAGCCCCTGCTGACGGATTGACCCGCAATTTATAGAGACTATCTTTATATATCTTTTCTAAAGTAATAGCACTAGTTAACCACAAAAAACTATGAATAGGGTTATTGCGATTTAGTTGCAAACGCCGATAAAAAAGAGGATAAACTTTAAAAGAACTTGGTTGTGTAGCGGCATCTACATAATTAGGATTAACTTGTAATGATAGGTAGGAATGCTTGCTTAATTCGTGATAGTCTTTTCCAGAAATATTACTGTGAGGCATTTTTTAGTAACCTTAAAACTTCTATGTTGCTGGCAAAATCAATTTTTTTATAGTCATCCAAATTTTGTAAATTAATGTTAGGATTGTATTGTAATAACAATCGCACTACTTCTGTCTTTCCAGCCGATGCACCATAGATCAGGACAGTTGCACCATTATCATTTTGATTATTAATATCAATGTGGTTGTCTAACAGCAACTTGGTCAGATCATAGTGATTACCAAAACAAGCAAACCACAAGGCATTATTGTGATCATTATCCAGAGATAGTATTAGCCCATGCTCATGATATTAACAAACAGTATACGAATTGAAAAAACAAAATTGTAGTTAATAAACAATTCCAGATTGTGGTTGAAATCAATTAAGTAATGCTAAAATAAACTCAGAACCAAACAGGTGAGTCTATCTAGTTAACACAGTGCAATTGTGTTTTTTCTCCTGACAAGAGAAACATTAAACCAGCTAGAGAGTTTGTGAGGTTCTGAGGTTATAGATTAGTTAATAAATATTGGTTTGCACCACCTGGTTAGCTGATTAACCTACAGCCACTAGATTCTGTCCTTCAGCAAACATCTCTCTAGCTGTTTTTTCAGGTTTGGGTACACCATAAAAGGTGGCTTCTGCTTCCAATTCATCTACTATATCCCAAGCCTCAATTGCTCTCTTGGAATCTGCGCCATATAAAGCAGTAAGTGAGCGAGCATCAGACACTGCTTTTTGAACTTCTTTCCGCAAGAATTTGAGTTTTGGTTTATCAACAAAGTTACCTTTAGTTAAAATGTCGGTGACAGAAATAATCCCTAATAATTCACCTTGAATAACTGGCGCACGCCATACTCCTGTATTAGCAAATAACCGCGCCACGTATTCAATATCTAAATCAGGATTAACCACAACACAAGGTTTTGTCATGATTTCATAGACAGGAACTCGGTCTGGTTCTTTACCGAAAGCAGCAACTTTACCTACTATATCCATTTCGGTAATCATGCCGTAAGCATCACCACTATGACGAGGTTCAACAACTAAAGCACGTAATCCTTTGAGCCGCATCAGTTTGACTGCTTCTGCTACGGTTGCGGAACCGCGAATAGTAGCAACGTCTTGAGTCATAATATTTTTAGCTCTCATGATTCTTGCTCCTTAAATTTGGTGAATCGAATCAGTGAATTAGTTCTAAACTGTGAGACATTAGGCTAAGCCTGAATTATTTACACTCAAATTCCATCAGAATTGTGAAGGATGAGATGCACCATTTATAAAAGCAATTACAGCTATTAAATATATAGTGATTCTAGCAATTAGATCTACGCAGTCTTCCCAATAATTTCCTGTAAATTTCTTACTTTTGACCTGTGTTTTTGCTCAACCGGAGATCAAGTAAGAAGTTATTCGTTTATTCTGTAATCGCTTTTTGTTGGGGTTTAGGTTCACTGCCAACAATTTAGCTTACTTTTATATTATCACCCTCATCAGTTGAAATTATGAATGATTTATAAAGATCCCGCCTTTTTAATCATAAATTGCCTTAAAAAATAGTTAAGTTGAATACAGAACTAAAAATTATATTTCATGTTTTGGATATTGGATATTACGATTTATTGTGGCTATTTGTAGCCATTTAATCTGGGAATTACCGTTAAATAAACATGAAATTTATTTTTGCGTCAGCTAGGAAGACAAGATATAAGAATCTGGGTTGATTCCTAAATTTTCCTGGGTAGGAAGCCAAGAGGATTCGAGAATATAAAAGTGTATCGAGTTTTGTATGGCTACGCCATGCAAGCTATCAGAAATCAAATAGGAGTCCTATACAATTAAATTAATGTGAATTCGAGCAATAATTTTTAACCCCTCAGGTAAACCTCTCCCAGTAAAGGGGAAAGGCTTACACCTTTAATACAAGTGAGTCCCCTAAAATCAGCCGCCCAAAAGGTTTTGTAACTTAATCTGAATATCAGTATTAGATCCAACTACTAAAACAGCCGATTCATTAAACGTAGGTGCTTTTGTCAGAATTAATGGATTATTGGAGAACCCGAAAGCCTCAGTAGGAATGCCAAAAGAATTGGTATTGAGAGTACCGTCCCCATTGGCATCGTGAATAACTGCAACTGCATAATTACCTGTTTTTAAGTTACTAAAAATTACTTTTGGAGGTGTTTCTGTAATTTTGATACACTTAGATTCTAATGCATTCTTGCTATTATCGGGGAATCCTTGTCTCCGAGAAAAAAGACTCAGGCAAATTTGCCCTTCTTTGTTTTTTAGTCCATCAATTTCAACTGTCAAATTACTATTATTGTTATTGCTTAAATTTGCTCTAGCGTTAGCTGAAGATAGCAAATTTCCCAAAATGGGGAGTAGGGCAATTAACCCAAGACTGAAACCTTGCCGTAAGGAAATTTTAAACCCTTGCTTCATTGATTTATCCTGTATATAAAACGAATCTTTGCTTTAGCAATGTTATCACTTTAGATGTTCTTTTTGCCTAATAGACATCTGGTGGTAATTAAATGTGCGTGGTTTGAAACCCTTGTAGAAAAGTTCTGGTGGAACGTCTGTACCTCATGGATATGCAATAGCGTCTGGGAAGGTAGCGATCGCAATTTTACCCACAGCCCGTTCATTTTCACTATACTGATGAGCCCCAGCTAATTCTTGTAAGGGATATGTGCGATCTATCACAGTCCGCATTTTACCAGCTTCAATTAACCCTTTCAAATACATTAAATCCTGAGTATTAGGTTTTTCTAAGACAAATTTCACCTTTTGTCCCGGTAAAAATGTCGTTAAAGCAATCTGCAAAATTACGTCTGGGTTAGGTAAAGTAGAAATAAACACCCCATTGGGTTTTAAAACTTTTCTGCAATCAGAAAATACTCTTTTGGCAACCACATCAAAAATAATATCGTACTGCACATTACTTTCTGTAAAATCCTGTAAAGTATAGTCAATCACTAAATCTGCATTTAGAGACTTGACGAAATCCAAATTTTTAGAACTAGAAACACCCGTCACCTCAGCCCCCAATACTTTGGCAATTTGTACAGCAAAAATGCCCACACCGCCCGAAGCCCCATTAATCAATACCTTTTGACCTGAGTTGACATTGCCCAAGTCTCGCAGGGCTTGGAGAGCCGTTAGAGCCGCTAAAGGGACGGTGGCTGCTTGTTCATAAGTCATGTTTATGGGTTTGGGAGCAGCTAAATTTTCAGAAATAACAGCAAACTCTGCATAAGCACCCCCAGGAAAGTTAGTGCTGCCATATATAGCGTCTCCTACTTTAAAGCGCGTTACTTGCGAACCAACTTCCAACACTTCCCCAGCCACATCAAAACCCAAAATCAGGGGAAATCTATTTCCTGTTAATATGCTCAACATTCCTTTGCGGGTTTTCCAGTCAATAGGATTAACACTACTAGCATGAACTTTTACAAGTAACTGTTCAGGTTTAATTTGCGGTGTTTCCACCTCTTCATACTGCAAAACTTCAGGAGAACCATAACGACGAATAATAATAGCTTTCATCACATTTTCCTAGATTTGATTTGTTATCATATTTATAGTGTAGTAATGATTAAAAGTTCATAGTTAACAAAATGATGAAAAATTGGCTATAAATAATGATCAAAAAATTAAACTTTTGCAAATCATCTGCATTAAGATGGATATTATAATCAGTCTGTAATCCTTATACAGTAAGAGATATAACCAAAATTGATATGATAAATAATCAAAAATTAAAAAAATATAAATTGCATTTTTATGCGAAAAATAATGATAGGTTGTATACAGAATTGAATTTCGCACGTATCTGGAGTAGTCAGGCTAATATTACTCCAGTTTTTTAGCCTAAATCCCTGATAAACAAGAATTTTCAGGATAACTTTCAGGAAAGTTGAGTACAAGCCAATCTAGTGAAATCCATAAAAAAATATCGCTCAAATCCTTACATAAATAGACTTTCAGATGAGTACAAAGAAATCCTGAACCCCTAACTATAAATACTCGTACCCCTAACTATAAATACTTGTACCCCTACCCAAAAAAAGATTTTTTAATTTTTGTATCGTTGCAATAGAAGGATTTAAGAATTTGAGTACAAACATAATAAATCCAATAAGTTCTATCCTAGCTAGAGCAAGGGGGGCAAAAAAAATGGCTGCTATAAATCATTTATCGCCAATCACTTAACGCTCCTTAACAAAACCGAGTTAGCAGCCAAAAGTGAGTGGAGGGATGAGATAGCACCATGTCTAAAGTGAATTGAAGTTGCGGCTGTATAAAGTTTATCCAATCGTCCAGCGTTGACACACACCAACAGCAACTTAATCAATGGATTTTAGATTGGAGATTTTGGATTAAAAGCCTTAATTAATAGGCTGTTACCAGAATTTTCAATCTAAGTGATGATCCAAAATTGAGAGCAGACGCAACTTCAATTTCCAGACATTGGCAGTAGTAACAGCATCTCCCACAGTGGCTATCCAGTCCACCGATCTTGCGAAATTCAATGACACTACCTGCTACAGATACTCTCACCTCCGACCTTCAGGATACCATTATCACTCCCGCTAAATCTGGTGGTTGCGGTTGCGATAGCAGCACAACTCCAGAAATGGATGAAAAACTCATTGAACGGATTGCTAAACACCCCTGCTATAGTGAAGAGGCTCATCATCATTATGCACGGATGCACGTTGCCGTTGCTCCAGCTTGCAATATTCAATGTAACTATTGTAACCGCAAGTATGACTGTGCTAACGAAAGTCGTCCTGGAGTAGTTAGCGAATTACTCACACCTGAAGAAGCTGCACATAAAGTATTAGTCATAGCTGGGAAAATTCCCCAAATGACAGTTTTGGGAATTGCTGGCCCTGGCGATCCTTTAGCAAATCCTGAAAAAACTTTTCGGACTTTTGAATTAATTGCAGACAAAGCACCAGATATTAAGCTTTGCTTATCCACTAACGGTTTGATGCTAACTGAATATATTGATCGCATCAAACAATTAAATATAGATCACGTTACTATCACCCTTAATACCATTGACCCCGAAATAGGCGCACAAATCTATTCTTGGGTTCACTATAAACGCAAACGTTACAGAGGGGTTGAAGGGGCAAAAATTCTCCTAGAAAAACAGTTAGAAGGATTGCAAGCTCTCAAAGAAGCTGATATCTTATGCAAAGTTAATTCTGTGATGATTCCAGGAATTAATGATCAGCATTTGGTAGAAGTTAACAAGGCGATTCGTGAAAGAGGAGCATTCTTACACAACATCATGCCGCTAATTTCTGCACCAGAACATGGTACTCATTTTGGTTTAACTGGTCAACGCGGGCCAACAGGAAAAGAACTGAAAGAAGTGCAAGACAATTGTTCTGGTAACATGAAAATGATGCGTCACTGTCGCCAGTGCCGAGCCGATGCGGTAGGATTATTAGGAGAAGATCGTAGCCAAGAATTTACTAAAGATAAATTCATGGAAATGGCTCCCGAATATAACTTTGAAACCCGCCAAGAAGTGCACGAAGGTATTGAGAAATTTAGAGAAGAAATTAAGGCTGCAAAAGATAAAGTATTGACTGGCAAAAAATCTGCCAATAGTCCTAAAATCTTAGTTGCAGTAGCAACAAAAGGTGGTGGATTAATTAACCAACACTTCGGACACGCCAAAGAATTTCAAGTTTATGAAGTTGATGGTACTGAAGTCCGCTTTATCAGTCATCGTAAGATTGATCAATATTGTCAAGGTGGTTACAGCGAAGAGGCTACCGCAGATAATATAATGAAAGCGATCGCAGATTGTAAAGCAGTCTTGGTATCGAAAATAGGCAATTGTCCCAAAGAAAAATTAGCAGCAGCGGGAATAGAAACTGTTGAAGCCTACGACGTAATTGAAAAGGTTGCTTTAGAATTTTATGAGCAATATGTCAAGGCTAATGGTTAATTAAATTTTGGATTTTGGATTTCGGATTTGATGAACTCCAATCTAAAATCCAAAATCTAAAATCTAAAATCCTCGAGGTAAATAATCATGGCTTACACAATTACTAGCCAGTGTATTTCCTGCAAGTTATGTTTATCTGTGTGTCCTACCGGTGCAATTCAAGAAGTTGACGGTAATTACTCGATTAACTCTGAACTTTGCACAAACTGCGCCGATAGTATTTACACTGTACCTCAATGTAAAGCTAGTTGTCCTACCATTGATGGTTGCGTTAAACAACCTAGTGATTATTGGGAAAGTTGGTTTGCTACTTACAACCGTGTTTTAGCCAAGCTAACCAAGAAACAAGACTACTGGGAACGTTGGTATAACTCCTATTCTCAGAAGTTCTCCCAACAGTTGCAAAAACATCAAGGACAAGTAGTTATATAGGTAGTGGGTAATAGGTAATAGCTTTTCCCTATTACCTATCACCAATTACCAATTACCAATCACCAATTAAGAATTACCCCTGATTACTCATACTCTTTATATGGAAACTATGCAAACTAATTGCATCTATCTTGATAATAATGCCACCACTAAAGTAGATCCTAAAGTTGTTGAGGCAATGATGCCTTATTTGACGGACTACTATGCTAATCCTTCTAGTATGCACACTTTTGGCGGACAACTTGGTAAAGCTGTCAAAACAGCTAGAGAACAAGTTGCAGCTTTGCTAGGTGCTGAAGAATCAGAAATTGTTTTTACCAGTTGCGGAACTGAAGGTGATAATGCGGCTATTCATGCGGCGTTATTAGCTCAACCAGAAAAACGTCATATCATCACTTCCCAAGTAGAACATCCCGCAGTTTTAAATGTCTGCAAACAATTAGAAACTAAAGGTTATCAAGTTACCTATTTGTCTGTTAATAGTAAGGGACAAATAGACTTGAATGAGTTAGAAGCTTCTCTAACTGGCAATACTGCTTTAGTAACAGTAATGTATGCCAATAATGAAACCGGCACAATTTTTCCCATTGAAGAAATTGGTGCTAGAGTTAAAGAATATGGAGCAATCTTTCACGTTGATGCAGTACAAGCGGTAGGTAAAATACCCTTGAATATGAAGACCAGCACCATTGATATGTTAACAATATCTGGTCATAAAATTCATGCTCCCAAAGGTATTGGTGCTTTGTATGTCAGACGTGGTATGAGATTCCGTCCTCTATTAGTTGGTGGACATCAAGAAAGAGGACGCAGAGCAGGTACAGAAAATGTTCCCGGAATTATCGCTTTAGGCAAAGCTGCGGAACTGGAAATGCTACACTTGGAAGAGGCGACAAAAAGAGAAAGAAAGTTACGAGATCGCCTTGAACAAAGTTTACTAGCCAAAATTCCTGACTGTGCAGTAAATGGTGATGTGAAAAATAGATTACCAAATACCAGCAACATCGGTTTTAAATATATCGAAGGTGAAGCAATTCTATTACTTCTAAATAAGCACGGTATTTGTGCTTCCTCTGGTTCTGCTTGTACTTCTGGTTCTCTTGAACCATCTCATGTTTTAAGAGCAATGGGTTTACCCTATACTACTTTACATGGTTCAATTCGCTTCAGTCTTTCTCGCTACACAACTGAGGCTGAAATTGATCAAGTAATTGCAGCTATGCCAGAAATTGTTGAAAAGCTTCGTGCTTTATCTCCCTTCAAAAATGATGAGGCGGGTTGGTTACAACAGCAAGCACAAACCTTAGTAAATCGGTAAGTAGGGAATAGGTCAATTATTCCTAAATCCTGAATTTTGTAAGGGTTTAGTATTGCTAAACCCCTACCTAATTACCAATCATCAATCCAAAATCTAAAATCCAAAATCCAAAATTAACTATGTGGGACTACACTGATAAAGTATTAGAATTGTTTTACGAACCAAAAAACCAAGGGGCAATTGAAGAAACTGGCGAAGCTGGTGTGAAGGTTGCAACTGGTGAAGTGGGAAGTATTGCCTGTGGTGATGCTTTGAGATTACATTTAAAAGTTGAAGAAGCAACAGATAAAATTCTTGATGCTAGGTTTCAAACTTTTGGTTGTACCAGTGCGATCGCATCTTCTAGCGCTTTAACTGAAATGGTTAAAGGTCTAACTTTAGATGAAGCTTTGAAGGTGACAAATAAAGAAATTGCTGCCTATTTAGGTGGTTTACCTGAAGCGAAAATGCACTGTTCTGTTATGGGTCAAGAAGCTCTAGAAGCTGCGATCTATAATTATAGAGGCATTCCTTTAGCGGCACATGATGACGATGATGAAGGTGTCCTAATCTGTAGTTGTTTTGGAATAACTGATGCTAAGATTAGAAAAGCAGTTGCACAAAACAATCTCTTCAGTGCAGAACAAGTAACAAATTATGTAAAAGCTGGAGGCGGATGCGGTTCTTGTTTAGCGAAAATTGATGATATAATAAAAGAAGTTAAGCAAGAGTTCGCCAAAGAAAATCTCCACAATAATGGCGCAGCAGCTAACAAAGAAGTTTCTAATTTAGGGCAACAAAGACCATTAACTAATGTTCAAAAAATCGCCCTAATTCAAAAAGTGTTAGATGAAGAAGTCCGACCCGTTTTAATTGCCGATGGGGGAGATGTTGAACTCTACGATATAGAAGGCGATAAGGTAAAAGTAATTCTTAAAGGTGCTTGTGGTTCATGTTCTAGTAGCACTGCCACATTAAAGATTGCGATTGAATCAAGATTACGCGATCGCATCAGCAAAAACATCATCGTTGAAGCAGTTTAGTCACAATTGACAGTTGATAACTAATAAACCAGTCATTCTTACAACCCAATAAACACTATGAACACAATCAAATTGTCTGTAGAGCGCTCGCCACCATAGCGACGTTCTCTACACGCTCACTGCCGTAGATACAAGGCGTGAGAAACCGACAAACAAAAGACAAACCCACCAATCAACCAAACTAGGAAAATACGAACAATGAGCGACGAAAGAATTAGACAGATAGCATTCTACGGCAAGGGCGGTATCGGTAAATCTACCACCTCTCAAAACACCCTAGCTGCAATGGCTGAAATGGGTCAACGCATCATGATCGTAGGTTGCGACCCTAAAGCTGACTCTACCCGTTTTAACAATTTGGACATTATTTACACCCATTTTCAGCTAATTTTTTAGGGTGAGCGTTCACGTTCACCTGTCTCGTATCCCTTGCGGCACTGAAGGAAAGAGGGCGTTGCAGCGATAGTGAAGCGCGACCTAGAAATCGCTCGGTGTTTGAGATGGATGCACAGATTAAAGAAATAGTCACCCTCATAATTTGGCTAAGGTATTGATTGTTATTCATATTTTCTTGCACTTAAGTGGTTGGCCTTGGTTATCTTGGCTATCAATGGGGTTTAAAAACTGGGAAAAATAGGCGTTGTCTGAGGCGCAGGTAAGATAGGAGGTGGTGCAACTGTAGGTTCAACTTTTTTGGTGGTGATCGCAAATGCTTTTTCTTGAGGCGGCAGCTTACCAAATATATCATTAACTTGCAGTTTAATTAGAGGTGGTAGGGCTGAATTTACGGGTAGTTCGTATGAGCCAACTGCTGGCACCTTACCAACAATCGGATCAGCAAATTTCACTTCAATATCTTTATCTTCCCCCTTTACTCGCCAAGAAAAAATAGCTTTTGTTCCCTCTTTTAACTCCTGATTGGGTTCTTCACTATTATTAAGTCTGAAATAAACAATTGTAAATGGTTTTGGTGATATCTCAATTGCTGATGCAGTAAAAGAACTACTCCTGTCACTGCCGTTATTGGGGAAAGCTTTAATTTCAAAAGTGAATTTACCAACTTTTGATAAAGATATAGGTATCTTTTCACATTCTAATTTTTGATTTTTTGTTTTACATAGATTCTGAAGCCTAGAATCAAAAATCATATTACCTTGATTAAAACTATAAACACCTAATTTACCTACTGACGTACCATCTTCTGCTTTTCCAGTTATTTTAATTTCCTTCAGCAGCAAAGGATTAGAAATTGTCCAACTTAAATAAATCTTATTACCTTTTGTATACTGGGTTTTATCTGTCTCCAACTTTAAAACTTGAGGTATTGGTTTTTCGCTAATTTCAACTTGTTCAATTTGCGATTCTGTTTTCGCATCTTGAGAGAAAAACAACGCACCTTTACGATAAGATGCTTGTAATTCAAAACGATGCTTTCCTTTATTTTTCACTCCTGTTGATACATTATCACAACTCAGGGATTCTTTTTCTGGTTGACAACGGATTTCATTGCCCTGTGTGTCTTTAAGAGTGTCTTTACTAAAGTCATACTTTTTTTGTGTTCCTGCAATCGTCAGTAGCAAGCTTTGTAAATTTTGATAGTTCCTAATCTTCCAACTCAACTTGACTTCTTCACCCTCAGTATATTTAGGGCTACTGGTATGAAATTCTTCTAATGTTACGGGGTCAGGGTTTAAAAGCCGCCAAATGATGAAACTTATCCCACCGAATAATCCTAAACATAATAATATTAATAATGAAAATTGCCACCAAGGGCGAGGTTTCCAGATAAAACTTAGTTGAGGTAAAGTGTTATTTAGAGGTAAATTATTTTTGTCTTGAATCTGGGCTTGAAAGTTGATAACTAGCCCTCCACCCGACCAAGGTCTGCGCCACCAAGGTCTAGGTTTTACTGTGAGATTAGACGTATAATTCTTATTAGGCAATAACCTAATTTCACTAGGCTCAAATTTATAATTATAAAGTGCTTCTTCATCTCGACTTTCCAGGGCAAACTTTAATTCACGCACCACATTTCCCTGGTTAGTTAATGATAATTCATACTTGGCAGGGCTGCGACTTACTTGTGCCAAAATGGTCTGTAACTGTACATCTAAACGATAAATTGTCGGAATTTGTGTGTAGACCAAATCTAACAGCACCAAGTCGGGAGAGTTTTCCGAATGTAAGCGAATAGTCGGCGAATAAATTCCGGCTAAGGAATCTCCAGGTGGGTGAAATGTCAGGAAAATTTGGCCTTGAGAACGGGGATTGAGTGATAGTGCAGTGACTTCAGATAGTCCTGTTCCCTCGGCTCCAGTTGTAGGATAATTTATAGTAAACCAATCTTCATCTAAATCTAGGCAAGTGATGCGGAAACGGTCTACAAGGTTGGAGCGATTTTCCACTATCACTCCAATTTGCAAAGGTTGACTCGGATTTAAAATTAGGGGTTTATTAGTATTACTACTAGGCTTGAGTGAAAAAGTCGGATCATTGATGCGAATGACAGTTTGTTCTTTGATCTGAACTTTTAGTTGCATTGGAAAGTTGATCGGAGTATCTTGCGGATAATGCTGGGGAGCATCTACCACTAGAGTATAGTCATAGGTTCCTGGTAAAGCATCATGAGGAATGTGCAACTGAAATTTAACTTCGTCGCTAGTCTGTTGAGGAGCGATCGCCAAACTTTCTTGAGGAGAAACAGACCACCCCATAAGATTGGTAAATTGGTCATCAAAACTAAAATACAAGTCAACCACAGCACTCTGGTTTCCCTGATTAATGACCACCACATAAAGTTCAATCGTATCTCCTGGCATCCCAAATTGCATACCAGTTGGGTTAATAATAATTTGCAATGGACTGGTTTGAGCTTGCATACAATCAAATTCCTTACTTGATACGGTTTAGTTTGACTTGAAAATCTTCGCCACCACTCACAATCATATTATTTATTAAGTCAACACTATTGATACCTTTGGAACTTTGGTAAATCATTTGACCTTTAGCTGCCTTTGTTTTGTCTAGTTTATATGTCTCAGTTAAATGCCAAGCAATAACTTCTCCATTATTTCCCCCACTGGCAAGCAAGCGTCCATCTTCACTAAATTTTAGAGTTTGTACTGGCCTTCCTGACCTTACTTGCCAACTATCTAATAGCTGACAATCAACTTCGGCAATTGGTTTCTGGGCACTGGCATTGTTAACAGTTTGGCATTGATTTAAATTCCAAATATTAATATAGCCATCGGAATCACCAGTTGCTAAAATTTTTTCTGGTGATTTAGGTACAAAATCTACTGCCCAAACATATTTGTCTCTTTCTGTTGAACCGCCTGTTTTTTCTAATTTCTGCAATGATAAATTCCGCAGTTGATTATCAGGCTGACTGGGATTAAATGAACCAAATAAAAAACGCTTATAGTTTCCTGCTATCACTAGGGTTTTATCATCAGGACTGAGAGTTAAAGTGCGAGCTTCAAAAGGTAATTTGAATTGAAGAGTTTTGAGGTTAATAACTTGTTGCGGTTCTTGCTGAAATTGATGATTAACAGAGATTCTTGACCATAGTCTTAATTGACCACTGCCGTAACCACTAAATAAATACAGTGAATTTTTAGTAAATGCTAAACCAAAGACCCTATCACCTATTTCTGGGTCTTTAAGTTCTTGTGTTTTGTTGCTATTAGATACATTCCAAAGTTCAATTACACCATTTTTTAGCCCAACTGCCACAAGATTATTATCTACGGGCATCAAGCGTAAAACTTCCACAGAAGCATCGGTAATTGCTAACAAGCCGCTAGGTTTTTGTGCTTTACCACAAGCATTCGGTAGTCCTTGATAAGTGAATTTTCCTGGTTCTAAACTGTTGTTGTTGCGATTAATGTTCCAAAATCTTAATGTGCAATCGTTTGAGCCACTGAGAACAGAGGCACCGTTACCACTAAAAGCCACAGAAGTTACAGAACCAGTGTGCATAATTGGCTCTGCTGTGAGTAGTAATGCTAACAGTAATGCTATTAGTCCCAGAATCGCAAACTGTAACCAGATGGGAATAATCGGGAGTCTATGTAATTCTAGAGTTTGGGTGGCGGGGTCTGTAGTCCCCAAACGTTGGTCAGATAATTCGGCTTTGGCTTCTAATAGCAAAGTTTTTGCTAATCCTACCCAATGGCGTTTTGTTTGAACATTGAGGAGAAGTTTAGTTGTTTCTCCTAAATGCAAACTTGCTGTTTCTGGAACAGTTTTATAAGTACATTTTCGCCAATCCTTACCCTGAATATTAATATTAATTTCTTGATAGAGGTTGCTGACATTTTTGAAGATTAACTCAAAGGTAGCTGTATCAGACTTCCAGTTAGGCAGCCATCTGGAATGGCTGGGAATTATTTGGTGCTTGTTTGTGGTAGAAAACTCGACAAAACCTACAGGTAAAACTGTTATGTTTCCTGCTACACTAGCTGGGTGTCCATTATTAGTTTTAGCCTCAATAGTAAACGGATAGTTTTGACTAGGTGATTGAACTACAGATGGTGGTTGACATTGGAAAATTACTTCTGTGTAACCACCTGGATCTAGAGAAAATCGTTTTTCTGCATTACTAATCAACCAAGATGAATCAACACCAACAAAACGCAATGTCACAATCGTTGTTTGTTGACCCAAATTTCTAACTCGCACTGGGATATCTACAGTATTACAAGGATAGACTTGGAATTCTCGTACAGGCAGTTCTAAACTTAAGAGTGTAGGTTGATTATCTCGCTCAATTTTCAGCCGCAGCAGTAGCCTGCGTTCTCGTCTTAGCTGTGGTGAAAAAATTGTTATCGTTAGGTTGACAGTACCTACAAATCCAATGATTGGTGTATTAAGAATAAATACTTGAAACTCCGTACTACTTCCTGGTGGTTTAGCAGCAGCTACCTCTGGTTCAAGTTTATACCAGCGATATTCTGAATTGCGTTGCTCTCCTGCGGCTGTAATTTCTATTTGAAAATTAGCAAATTCGCTACTGTCGTTGTTGACAGTGATTGTAAAGGTAGCAGGAGTAGTACCTGGTGTAAAGGTTAGATTTTGGGTAGACAGGCTGGCATTTATTAAACTATTTTCCATATTATTAACCGCTGTTTCGCATATTTTTTGATGATTCAATAGACCTAGATAACCTGAATTTGTCACAAAGAGATTTAAAAAGAAGGTTAGAGACTGCAAAAATCTATATAAATTTATATTGAGAAGGCATTTTAGCAGTTAAATAGCACGTTCCCAATAAAAATACATATTACACCAAAACATTTAACTTTTTAACAAGAAAAACCACGACTAATCGTAGTTAATTCCCAGGAGGGAAGATTTCTCTTGGATGGCAAATCAAGTGGGTTCTTGTGTTAATTTTCTGAAAAATTAAGGTTCTACCTACCACCTGTATTTTGCTTTCCACTTCCACAATCATTCCCAATTACCACTGGCCACCAATCATCATAAAAGCCGACCAATAAACAGGATGCTTGAGATTTATCGTCTGTATCTCATCGGCAATGTCCTGTGTTATGTCAACACTTCTGTTGATGGCAATTAATTTGTTGCCTTCAGATGTAACATTACCCTTAATCATAGCCACTTGTGCTTGTCGTAGTGCTTCCGCCTTAATTGATGTAGTCTTTAACTGGCGATAAAACTCAGTCATCAAAACCAGAGTAGCAGCATCGTTGACTCTCCATAAACTACCAACCGCTGATTTTACACCAGTGTTAACTGCTAAACCTGTAAAACCTAACTCGGTTTTGCTATCTTCAGAAGCTGATTGACAAGCACTTAAAACTAGTAACTCTAATGGTGGTTGATTCCATCCCAACTCGCGGACTTTATTTAGTGGTAGTTGACTATGGTGCAATTGGATATAAGAATTGTTGGCATTATCAGAATCAAAATATAAGTGAGTTGCTAGATGAACCATTTCAAAAGGTTTGTTTGTAACAGGATTATTCTGGCGTTTATCCTTGAGATTTTCTATGGTAAAGTCATCATTGAGAAAGTATTTACCATTCCATAGTTTGGCAATCTCAGTAACCTCTATTTCTGCTGCTGGCAAATCGTTTATTCGCTTTTTATTTTTCCGTTTTGGGACTTGGGCAAATTTACTAGCTCCCATTGCTAAGACTTGAGATTTTTTTATGTCTGAATAAATTATATCCGTGGAATTTGCACTGGGTATGAGACCCAGACTATATTTTTCAATCAAAAATTTTTCACCATCATAGAGAGCAGCCATCGGGATAGAACGTAAATCCTCACCCATAGCAAAGGCCAGATTAGTAATGCCTTGCTTTTGTAGTTCCGCATCATAGGGTGCAATTAGCCATCCATAGAATAGCTGTCCTAATTCTTTATAATTCTTACTCTCGGCATTGGAAACTGCCGCCTGAAAATCCGGTTTAACTTTTAATACCTTTTCTTTAGTTGCGTTGGGAAGTATAATGGTGGTTTCACTGTCTGAAGTGAGTATACTTAAATTAATTGCTGCGTCATCTCGTTTCAAAATGTCACCGCTGTCGTTAAAATTGGCATAAACAATAGCTGATTTAATTCCTGTTTGTGCTTGAATTTGTCTCAATTCAGATTGAATATCAGCGACAGATTTTCTGGCAAACTTTCGTCCAAAAAATTGCTCGTACTCCTTTGTTAAATCATCTTCCACTCCAGATAAACCTGAATCTTTTGTTATCGGATTGCTAATACTTTGTGACTGCAAAATATAACTTTCGTCTGATGGTTTAGCAGTTTCCCTGATATTTGAATTAGTAATTATTTGAATGTTCCCTTTGGTATAATTGCCTTGATAAAATCTTGTAGGTATTATATTGTTGTTCAAAGCACCAACAACTGCTCCTGCTGTGCCTATTTTCTCAGTATTACCGACTACAAAGGCTGTGATGCCATTCCCTCCGTGAGTAATGGTGAGATTACCACTACCATTTATTCCGAGTGTAGAAATACTAGCCTTTATAGGAATAGATCCGATAAAGGTGGTAAAAGTACCTGTAGCACGGAAAAACCTGTTAGTTACAATATTGATGTCACCACCAATACCACTAGTTAAAGCTTGGGTATTAATAGCAGTAACTTCAATATCATTTTCAGGATCTAAACTTACTTTACCACCATTTCCAGTTTTAGAACTGGTATCTAACAATCCGGTTTTAATACTATCCTGTGCTTGGATATCAATATCCCCACCTTGAGTCGTAATATTTTGTGTCCTAACAAATCCTGTATTACTTTTCAGATTAATACTTTGGCGTTGTGTGGAGATATCACTAGTGCTAATATTTTGATTAGCTAACAGATTAATTGAGGCATTATCTAAACCTGTAATTGTAGAAGTTACAGTAATTGAACCTGTACCCTTCGGTGATTGGATAGTTGTGGGGTCTCTAAATTCTACGGCATTATTAATAGTAACCTGACCATTTCCGTCACCGCGTCCAATGGTAATCGAACTGAAACCATCTGCTAAAGCCTTGATGTCAGATGCAGTTAAATCTAAACTATTCGTACCTGCATCTGTATTCCCAGCAATGTTGATATTTTGCCCCGGAGTGGATGGTTGTAGAACTAAATTCTTGCCGCCTGTAACCGAGTTATCTCCACCCAACAAGTTAATTTCATTTGCTGTCAAAATCAGGTTACGTCCCCCTGTGGACAAGGAGTTATTAAAGGCTATTGTCCCTGTATCCGCTTTAAATTCTTGACTACTAACACCTGTGAGGGTAACACCACCGTTATATGTTTGAATACCTGTGGTGGTAATGTTGTTGGGAACATTGATGTTAGCTGCATTGGCACTCAAGCTATTCACATTTACAGCATTACCAAAAGTTAAATTTCCTGTCCCTGCATTCAGGGTTAAATCTGTATCTGTACCATTTAAGGTACTGCTGAAGCTAATATCATTATCAGTGGAATTAAAGGTTTTGGCATTATTACCAGTTAATGTCACACCACCAGTAAATTGTTGAATACCTGTGGTGGTAATGTTGTTAGGAACATTGATGTTAGCTGCCGTGGTGTTGAGTCTGTTGACGGCAACTGCATTCCCAAAAGTTAAATTTCCTGTCCCTGCATTCAGGGTTAAATCTGTGGTTGAACCATTTAATGTACTGCTGAAGCTGATATCATTATCAGTGGAATTAAAGGTTTTGGCATTATTACCAGTTAATGTCACACCACCAGTAAATTGTTGAATACCTGTGGTGGTAATGTTGTTAGGAACATTGATGTTAG
>OGVQ01000030.1_pt1 | contig 43300 bp, 37 predicted proteins | sample 1575801 | NCBI WGS metagenome assembly OGVQ01 (sample SAMN07581550, study PRJEB24739) | freshwater metagenome | place: Singapore | collected 2015-04 | reverse complement strand
TTTCCCAGTCACGATATACCACCAGCTAAAATTAAAAAAGCCGCATTAATATGATAACGAATATTTTCTGGTGTGGGAATATAACCTAACTTTGCGTTAATTGCGGTGATAAATTCAGAAGAAAAGTTAGGTTTTCTTTCTTGTGATGTCTCATTTTCTGGGTAAATGTAATAGTATGTCCTAAATTATTGTACCTAATGGTTACGCAAAGTGCTGTATTTTATGATAAATCTGTTAATGATTTTACAATAAATTCCTTAAAACACTTATTAAATTGATCAATATTGCTCATATATATTTTGCTAGAAGGAAGAGGACTAGCTATACAATTCTTCAAAACTGAGGAAAAATCATTAACATCACTGGGATTATACGTGTATACTCTATTCCCAAAATATCTTAATTCTTCACATTGATTAACATCATCTTGTGTGCCTGGAATGATAACAGAACAGCCTGAATACAGACCTTCATAAATAGTTCTTCCAATTCTAAAACTCTTATCTCCTCGAAGAATGAAATCAGACAAATAGTAGATTTGACCGACATCTTGTATTTCCCCTAAAAAATGAATCATACTACTTTTGGAAGCAATCTTTTTACAATATGAGATATATTTTTTATCATTGCTATCCCCCACTATTAGTAGAATAGAATTGCTCAGGTTAGCATCCAAAAAGCTTTGAATGATAAGATCAATTCCCTTCCATGGCGATACAGTACCAATTACAGAAAATATTTTTAATTCATCATGATAACTAATTCCTAGATTATTGAAAAATTTCTCCTTATTTATTTCTATTTTCTTTAAATGCCTCATATCAAATGGATTATTTAGGATGATATAGTTGGCTTTATGCAAAATATGATTATGATATAACGCATAAAATGTGGTTTTATCTATAAATAAAATTCCCTTTGATCGCATAATTTTTTCCATACTTTTTCCTAATTTTTCTCCATAGAAACACTCCCTTATATGTATAAAATAGGGATGTTTATTGTCTATTAAGTCATTTAAAACTAGAGAATTTAAATAAATAAAATCGTAATCATTATTACAAATTAATCGCTCAATTTGCCACTTGAAAAGTCTGAAGAGAATATTGTGAACATAAACGCTAATACGCATCCTTATTGACTTATCAGCATCCTCATAGCAAAGGTCCCATGGCAGAAAAAACATATAAAACTTATTTATTTTGCTAGAAAATCTTTCTTGATGCGATGGAATATTTTTTTTCCATCGCAGTAAATTTAATGGTCTAGGAAGAATTACTGTAGCTTCAAAATCTTGGTTGTTTTCTAAATATGTTCGCAGACTTGTAGAGGCACCATAAAGATGAGTTATATCTGTATGAGTAATAAAAAGACCTTTTAACTTTCTCATATTGGCTGCATTCCTTAAATAAATGTTTTTTGAATGATATTAATCCCCAGATCCCCGCTTTGAAGGCAAACGTTTTAGCAGAGAGTAAAAGGGTAAAGTGAACAGATGATCATAGGAGGGAAATTAATTCTGTGTAAAGTAATATCTCGTGTTGATCAACAAAACGACTGTTGTGCCACAAAAGTGTAAAATCACCATTAAAAATTTGACAACGCTGCTTGTATTTAGCCATAGTCTGCAAAGCAGCATCACCATCAAGACCGAGGTTCATGTAACGCTGATCAATGACTGTACATTCCATGACAATCAAAGGGCGCTCTCTGAGTTTTAAAGGCTGTCGACTTTTAATATCAAAAGTGGAGAACTCATAGCAGACACCACAGCGAAATCCTGCCACGTCTGGAAAGGATAAAGTTGAGTCGTAGTCCAGTCCGGCATTTTCCCAGTTATTAAAAGTGTTTGGGGTTTTCCAACGTAAGAAATGTTGCCGTCCTCCCCAATATTTTTGTTGAATACCTTCTTCAGCACAAACTTGTTTTAAGATTTCAAATTCTCTTTTGGTTTGGGCTGGATCTTTATATGTATTGTAGCTAGTATGTAAGCCAATTTCATGACCGCGTTGGTGAATCTTGCGAAGTAAACCACGAATTAAGGGATGATCTATACTGTAATCCCCATCAATTGTACCAGCACTATGGTCTGTAATCAAGTAGAAAGCACTTTTGAGATTATGCTTTTCGCTGATGTCCATGATCATGTCAAAGGTGTTACAGGGGTCTGAATTAGAATTCCCTGCCTTAACCTGAGTCCATTGCGAGATGGTATTCAAGACTTGCCCTGGATTACGACGCTTAATTAAGTGTCCTCCACACTGTTTAACTAAATTTGAAATACCAGCAAATGCATACTTAAATGGCTGATCCACATCATGGCTAATATAGGTTTGAAACTGGCGAGGTTTACGTTTTAATCCAGGCCAAAGATGTTTGAGACAAGCCCAGAGTATTTCCAAATATTCGTTGATAATAGGACGATCTAAGAATCCTTCCTGATAGGCTAAGGATGCGGTAGCGGGAAAGCGATCATGTTGGTCACGTTCTGGTTTTATAACTTCCTCATAACGGGTTAGCATGAAGAAGGCAGAACCAAAGATATCAAGTCCCAGATATATTTGCTCTTCGGATTGACGGAAAAAATCGGGATCACCTGGCTCATTACCATAGATGACAGGGAGCTGCGGTTTAACAGTTGTAACCCTCAACGGTGTGCTGGCTAGATCCCAAACTTTTAAGGGTTGTTGGGGTAAGGAAACAGGCTGTAACCACTGCTCAGATGGTATATTAAAAAGCCCATCTGCAATGAACAACTGGCGATAATCATTCTGTGTAATGAGTACCCCTTTTCTGTCGGACACCTGAATCTGAATATCTAAACCTAAAAACTCTCTGAACATCACTGAAAGAATATAGCGATGCTCATTTTCATAATTGTTGGGTATTTCTATGTTAATCATAAGTTTTTGGTTCTTCTGTATATAGTATGTCCAAAATATTAGTTACAACTAAAATATTGCTGGTAAATCAAAGCTTAAATGACTAAAATGATTGAAAAGCTAGTTTTTGTTAATAATTAAAGCACGTATCCATTATATATTTTGACCCTTGAAATTTTGATAGATATGATATCTTTGTAATCTCCTAATTATAGTCTTATTTGTTTTCTTTTTTAATAGAAATCAAGGAGATTTTATTTCTAAGTCTAAAATAAAAAAAAGTGATTGTTATTACCGAAGTCATGGCAATTATTAAAGCAGAATTGGCATTTAATAGATGCATCGTAATTACTAGAATGGCAACAGGGAGAATAAACATAATTTCTGAGATAAATTTCCTGGATATAATATTCAAACTTGCGCCAGAAAGATAAATAACTCGTATTAGTAAATAACTGTATACTACAACGCCTGAGATGCTAAATAGCAATAGAGAAATCCTTGCATTGCCAATATATCCTCCCATAGACAATCCCAATATACGAGATAGTAAAATAGCTGCGTGTATACATAAAGATTCTTCCTGCCTTTCTAATATCTGGAGAAGATCGTCTATCGGAGATGTAATTAACCAAATAATCCCCCACAAACCAAGAATTTGTAGGTAAATCCCTGATTCTGCCCATCTGTTTCCAAAGACAAAAATGATCAAATCATGTCCAATTAAAATAATCATTAGTAAGGGAAAGATTACTAGTTGGATTAAATTAATTAAAGTCTGTTCAACGAGTTTAGGCAATGTTCCATTATATTTAGCTATCGAAGCAAGTTGTAAAAAAACCTGACCCATTGCTCTACCGATAAAAATCATCGGCAAATTCATGAGCCGAAAAGCTAATGCATAATACCCAACAACAGAGTTTGAAAAAAAGGCAGATAGTAATAAAGTGGGTAGTTGCCAAGAAATGGAGTTCAATAGAGCAGCCCAAACATCATACAAAGGGAATTTTGCATAGCATCTTAACCCTGCTAACATACCTCGCCAGCTAATACTTTGTTTGAATAAATGACTGTCATCACGCCAAATTTGTCTACTCAACACTAAGGAAGATAAAGCTGATCCAACTAGACTAGAACCAATCAAGCTTCCTCCAATCCCATGACCTGCGTAGCCCATTCCTAGTTGAGTGCTTGTAGTCGTAAATGATTGAAGTGCTTGTGCTACAGATAAACGACCGAAGTGTTTGGTTCTGGAATTCCAGTAATTTAAAGCAAGAAATACACCACTGAAAAATACTGTTGGTGGTACTAACCAGAGATAAGGAACCAATGTTGAAGTTTTCAGCAAATCTAGTATGACTGATCGTCCCAACCAAACAATAGGAATCGTTAAAATACTAATTAAAACAACAAATCCTAAACTGACAGCCAGCACATTAGCTGCTTCCTTATCAGTTTTTGGCAATAGAATAGCAAGTTCATAACGTAAGCAGGAAATTACACTAATGATGCTAGTGATCGACGAAAATAGAGCTAATAAACCAAATGCTTCAGGTCCATACAAACGAGTCAGAAATGGTGAGGCAAGAATGGTCAGGACTTGTGCAAATGCTGTTCCTGAAACAAGCTTCAGTACATCCCCTGCAAAGTTAGTTTTTTTAGCACTTCGATCAGACGAGTTTGCATTATTCATCTGGAAAGTGCCTGTTTGATAATTTTGACTATTTGCTCAACTGTTAACTGATGCAACTCTGCCCAAATTGGCAAACTCAATACCTCACAAGCCAACTTGTCGCTCACTGGATTAACCTCATACTGACCCTCGTAAACTGGCAATTTGTCTTGTGGTATTGGATAATAAACCATCGTGCTAATACCCTGCGAGGCAAGATATTCCTGTACTTGCTCACGCTTGCCGTCAGTCACGCGAATCGTATACTGATGAAACACATGACCATCAGCAAATTCTGGCGTAATTATCCCTGGCACATCTGCCAGTAATTCGTTATAAATTTTTGCTACCCTACGTCTACCATCATTCCAAGCATCAATATAAGGTAACTTCACCCTTAAAATTGCCGCTTGCAGGGTATCCAGACGAGAGTTATAACCCAGCATTTCGTTGTGATACTTTTTCTTGGCTCCATGTACTCGTAAAGCTCCAGCCAATTCCGCCACTTGGTCATTGTTGGTGCCAATCAAACCGCCATCACCATAAGCTCCCAAGTTTTTAGAAGGAAAAAATGAAAAAGCGCCAACATCACCTATTGTACCAGTAAATTTACTGTTAAGATCAGAACCTTTCTGATAATAACGCGCACCAAAAGACTGGGCGCAATCTTCAATTACCTTGAGTCCATACTCCTGGGCAATATCCATAATTTGCCCCATAGCCGCCGGACAACCATAAAGGTGAACGGGCATAATTGCCTTAGTCCATGGTGTAATTTTTGCCTTAATCGCCTCCGGGTTAATATTAAAACTTTTCGGGCTAATATCAGCAAAAACTGGCTTTGCCCCCACATTGCCAATTGATTCTGCGGTAGCGAAAAAGGAAAAGGGAGTAGTAATTACCTCATCTCCTTCACCAATACCCAAGGCTTTTAAACCAATTACTAAGGCATCAGTTCCAGAGTTGACACCAATAGCGTGTTTAACTCCTAGATATTGGGCTACTTCTTGCTCAAATAGCTTCACATCTGGTCCCATGATAAATGTACCTGATTCCAGCACGCGATTTATGGCTACTTGAATATCTGCCCTGATGTTTTCATATTGGGGTTTTAAGTCTAGTACAGGAATTTTCATCAGTTTCTACAAACCAAAGTTATTTTTGACCCGACTGGAAATGGATTTAAATATCAAGAAACTTTTATGACTTCGTTATCCGATACATGCTGATACTTAGCTCCGATAGAGTCAATCGCATAACCATATTCATCAAATTCCAGAACATCGCCATAGGCACTCATCCAGCCAATGATTTGTGCAGGAACTCCTGCGACCATTGCGTAAGCTGGAACATCCTTGATAACAACCGCTCCGGCCGCGACAAAAGCACATTCATACAGCGTCACGCCACATACAATAGTTGCATTTGCCCCAATACTTGCGCCTCGCTTGACCAATGTTTTCTGATAATGGTCGCTGGTATTGCGAGGATACTCACAACGGGGAGTTTTGATGTTGGTAAATACCATACTCGGTCCGCAGAAGACATAATCTTCCAGAATTACCCCCTCGTAAAGAGAAACATTATTCTGAACTTTGCAGTAATCGCCAATAATCACATTATTTGCAACAAAGACATTTTGTCCAAAGGAGCAGTTGCGTCCTATTTTCGCTTGACCACAGACGTGGGAAAAGTGCCAAATCTTCGTTTCTTCACCAATTTCAGCCCCTTCATCCACATAAGCTGATTCGTGGATAAAATAATTAGTCATGTAGCGCCTCCTCAACCTTCTCTAAAATCTCCACCACCGCGACACCATTCCAACCATCGGAACGGGGTCTTTCACGAGTTTGCAAACATTGTAGAAAATGTTGGCATTCTATTTTCAGGGGTTCGGAAGCAGCTATATCAACAACTAAACTGCCCTGGTCTCGATTATTTAGCTGCTCGTCAACTCCCTTGTCATACACTGTGACTTGTTGAGCTATTTCGTCATATACCAGCATTTGTCGCTCAGTAATGACTGTCGTACTCCGTTGTAATAGAGGCCAATACCAGGAAGTGTGTAGGTGGGCAGTTTGACCACCCCGAAATTTGATGTCTGCATGGACATTATCCTCAATTCCTGGCTGTAACATTGCCTGTCCATAGGCTTGTACTCGTTCCACTTGCGGATTGCCCAACAAATCTAGCACTATGGAAACATCGTGGGGTGCAAATGACCACCAGACATTTTCTTCCTGCCGCACTTTACCCAATTTGGCTCTTTGGGTCGCTACATGGAGGACTTTTCCGGCTTTACCACTGGCTAAATAGTCTCGCATCCAAGTAATTGCAGGTTGATAAAGCAATAAATGCCCCACCATTAATATTTGGGAATGCTGATCGGCATATTCGGCAAGCTTTCGGGCTGCTTCTGTTTGCAGAGTCATAGGTTTTTCGATAAATACGTCTTTCCCTGCTGCTAAAGCCGCCATGGCAAATTGATAATGGGTCGGAGCTGGAGTAGCAAGGACAATTGCAGGAATATCACTTGCCAATGCTTGTTGTAAATCTGCATGGCTAACAACATCAGGATATCTAGCTTGTACCTTGCTTCTGAGATCGGGGTTAATCTCTACAATTCCGGCTAAAGCTTCTAAGCTATAGAAGTTCTGAATCAGGTTCTGACCCCAATTGCCTGCACCAACGACAATAACTGGTTTCATAATAGTGTCACCTTTCCTGGAGTGCAATTTAAATGTCGAGTCACTCCCCTTGTATCCAGGACAGTCCGAGCTTTTTGCACTAAGTTAATGTAATCAATTTGGCTATGTTCGGTGAGGATAATCACTAATTCAGGAATTGCCAGGGTATCTTCAGTTAATGGCAGAGAATAAAGTTTCTTACCATTTATTGTCATTTCCGGTACATAAGGATCGTGATAGCCAATATCCACCCCATCTTCTAATAATTTATTCATTACAGAGATAGCTGGGGATTCTCGCCAGTCTCCCAAATCCTTTTTGTAAGCAACGCCAATTAGTAGTACCTTGGCTTTTGTTGGTGCTATACCCAAGTTATTCAAAATGCGCCAGGTTTTTTCCCGGACAAATTCCGGCATTCGGCGATTAATTTCTCCTGCTAAAGCAATAAAGTGGGTTTCAAAGTTAAATTCCTTAGCTTTCCATTCCAAATAATGTGGGTCTATGGGAATGCAATGTCCACCCACACCGGGACCGGGGTAAAAAGGCATGATGCCAAAGGGTTTAGTATTAGCTGCGTCTAACACTTCCCAGACATTTAAACTCATGCGATCGCATAATAAGGCTAATTCATTTACCAAAGCAATATTAACGGCTCTGAATGTATTTTCAAATACTTTTACTAATTCAGCAGCTTTGGCACTATTGACTGTGACAACTTTCTCGATAGTTTGCTCATAAAATAACTTGGCAATAGCTAGAGAATTGGGGTCAGAAGCACCCACTATTTTATTAGTATTTTTAGTGGTATAGCGCTGATTACCAGGATCTACTCTTTCAGGAGAATGCGCTAGAAAAAAGTCTTCTCCTTGCCTTAAACCAGTTTGCTCTAAGACTAGACCGATGAGATCATCTGTAGTACCGGGATAAGTAGTTGATTCCAAGGTGATCAACTGCCCTTTTCTTAATCCTTTGGCAATTCCCTGAGTCACTATTTCTACATAACTTAAATCAGGAGTGAGATTTTTGCTTAATGGTGTCGGTACACAAATTACCAGCACATCCATTTCTGATATTTGGTCAAAATTAGTAGTGGCTTGTAATTTGCCATCAGTTACTACTTTCTTGAGATCATCATCATTAACATCAGGAATGTAATTATCAGCACAATTAACTTTTTCGGCTCTGATAGGATTTTGTTCTATCCCAATCACTGGAAATCCTACCTTGGCTTTTTCGACTGCAAAGGGTAAACCAACATAACCTAAGCCAATAACCCCGACAATGGCAGTACGATTAATAATCTTTTCTTCAAGAGTAATTAAAGCTGTTGAGATATTAGACATAATTTATCAATCAATAAACTTCATGACACCCGAATATTCGGTAACTTTTTCTCTGTTTTTGGATTACCTAATTTTTTGCGATCTTGTTGATAATAGTAGTAGCCATAGTCACTCTCACTCGCCGCCCCATTCACCACCATCCCCAAAACCTGCTGCCCTGACTGCTCTACCAGGGACTTGGTTGCGATCGCTTTAGGCGAATCAACCACTCCAGGACGGACAACTAGCAACATTCCATCCACCAATTTGCCGAGAATTTGTGTCTCGGCAGCTACGCTTAGTGGCGGAGTATCAAAAATTACAAAATCATACTCCTTTGCATATTCTTTAATTAACAAATCCATCCGCTGGGAATTAATCAGCGCCACAGGATTGGGCGGAATTGTTCCTGAGGTTAATAGTTCTAAACCAACCATTACTTGTGTCGTTTTTGTTAATTCACTCTGACCTACTAACACATTACTCAACCCCATGAAATTAGGCAGTTGCCAAATTTCATGTTGCCGAGGCCGACGCATATCTGCATCCACCAACAGCACTCGGCACCCCATCTGTGCTTTTGCCACTGCCAAGTTAGCAGCAACAAAAGACTTGCCTTCACTCGGTATGGAACTAGTCACTAAAATTACCCGTAATTTATTGTCAGAGAGGGTGAAATTCAAGTTAGTCATCAGCATTTCAAAGGCAGCACTGGCAGATGAATAGGGATTGTCTCTAATGGGCAGTTCTGATCCCATTCCTTCTTTGTAACTGAGACGAGGAATACTCCCCAATAAGGGATAACCCAGCAATTGTTTAGCTTCTTCAACTGTCTTCAGTGATTTATCCATAGCTTCTAACAGTAGTGCTAAACCAATCCCCAATACTAGCCCTAAAAATCCACCTAGAGCCAAATTGAGGCTAATCTTGGGAGAAACAGCTTTGTCAGGAATCAAAGCCTCTGAAACTATTCGCACATTACCAACTTTTTGCTTCTCTATCACCTCTATTTCTTGTAATTGCTTGAATACCTGTTGATAAGTTGTTTGTGCTACTTGCAAACGTCGTTCAAGCACGCGCTGTTGTTGTTCCAGTCGGGGTAACATTCTTAATCGTGTTTGTTTGTTAAAGAAGGCATTTTGTAAAACTCTAATTTGGGTTGTTAATCCCAACTTATCTAGCTGCGATTGTACCAATTCAGTTGTCAGCGTTTGTTTCAATTGTCCAATCTGTAAATTTTTTTCTGGGATAGATTTTTCACTATATACAATATCTCCAACTCGCTTTTCTAGCTGCTGTTTTAAAGCTTGTTCTTTGCTGATCAAATTCTTCACTGTTGGATGTTGATCTGTCAAACGAATTTTTGTGACAACTAAATCATCCTGAACTTTTTGATATTCTGTTAGTACCTGTTGCACACCAGGAGACTGACCTATAGTAGCAAGATTAAAGGCTTGTTGAGGACTCAAGCTCAACTGATTTTGCAAACCTATAGAACGACTTTTAGTAGCCTCTAATTGTGCCTGTTGTTTAGTAATCTCACTTAATAAAGTTTTGATTTCTTGTACTCCTAAATTTGCTTCTGCTTCTAAGGAAATTACTTGATTCTTATCTTTAAAATGACGTAAGGCTGCTTCTGCTCGTGCCAATCTATTTTCAATTTGAGGTAATTGCTTACTTAAAAATTCTTTCGCAGATGTTGTCTCTATTCGGTTAACCAGAATATTGTCTTCCCAATAAGTTTTCATTAAAGTATTAACAACTACCGCAGCTTCCGCTGCATTATTGCTTTTATAAGTTAACTCCATTACATCTGTACCACGAATCCCCGTGACTTTTAGTTTTGTGATAAATTCCTCAATTGTGAGAGGGTTACCTAGGTTATTTTTTAATTTAAGTCTGTCAATAATTTTCTGAACCATGGGATTAGAACGAATTATTTGTGCTTCTGTATCCAATGGATTGCTTGCATTAGTTAGACCTGTCAGTCCTCCCAGTTTTTCATTCAAACCCGTCAAAGAAGAAGCATCACTTTGCTTTAAAAGCAATTGACCTTTGGCTTCATAAATCGGTTTTTGTGTGAAAGTTAATAACCCTGTCAATCCAAAGACAAAGGCAATCACAGTTAGTATCACCAACCAATGCTTTTGAATAACCAGGGAGTAGTTTTGAAATTCCAATGAATTTTCTTCTTGGTGAGATTCCATATTAAAAAGTTCTCGCTCCCAGATACTTAATTATAAGTAATTGTTAGAACAAAGGATTTAGGTTACTTGCCATAGCAAATCTTTGCTATACTTATTTTAGCAAATAATATCTTATTTTTAAATGTTTGAAATAGACAAAACTTAACTCAATTATCTCTATTTCAACTGTAGTCTATCAGCCTGAAATTCACTGTTAATAACTTCGGTCACAGGTTTAAACAGAGAAGACTATTACACATTTATAAGTATCTTTGATTTGCCTATAGCATCTACTTGTCTTAAAGGATGTACTTAGAATACACATACCATAATTTATTTGTCTAGCCCTTATGCAACATCAATTTAAATTTCACAATTACTGAGGTCAAAACTTCCTAGAACCATCATTCCTAGCTTTACTCAGTCAGTAAATTAGTAAAGATTAGTAGAGAGGAGAGACGTTGCATGAAACAATCTTTACAAAAATTTTAATCCACGGACATTGAATTTTCACAAATGTCTATTATGAATTAAAAATTTAAATTAAAAATTTATTTGTTTTCTTGAGGAATGTGATAGAGCAATTTACCATGATTTCTACAATGGCAATAATGGCAATTTGTGGAAATTATAGTTGCATAAAACTAGACAAATAAACTGTGATGTGTGTACTTTAAATACATCTTAATAAAAACTCATTTTATAGAAATCCAATGCTTGCCAGTCAAGGAAATATAGATTAGCTTTAGCAACACCAAAACCCAACAAAATCCTTGATAATATTGCCCTACACGAGCAGTATTGTATAGGACTCCTATTTAATTTTGGATAGCTTATGTGGCATAGCCATACTTTTAACTTTTGAGGCTTTGTTTAATAACTGTGTGGTAGTTAGATATTCAACTTCTGCTCCTAATTGATATCTTTTCTAACTTGTCAATGTGTACGGGAAATTTAAAATCTGTACATGAGTAAAACACAAGCTAATAAAATATATGACTCTTACCAGTTACATTAGTTCTCCAAATAATATTAAGTTGCCAAACATACCACGTTCCCTACCTATAATGCTTTTTTTAGGTGATATTTTTGGTTTGTTTGTTTGTTTATTATTTGCTTTTTGGTTACGTTTAGACCAACCAATTAATAGATGGAACCCCTTTATTTACTGTTTTGTCTTACTAATGCTAGTGGGACTCTATTTGGCTGATACTTACCATCCAGAGAGGCAGATTGCGGGATTAAGGACACCGACTCGCACCCTGATCGGCATTTGTGCAAGTGGTTTTTTGATGTTTGCGCTCATGGCTTGGGTGGATCACACATTAATTAAACGGGGCGTTTTGCTATCAAGTTTAGGAATATTTAGTATCTGGGCAGTGACGTTAAGAGTATTGACAGCGAGATGGGTGCGATCGCGCACTGAGCAAAGTCGTTGGTTAATGCTGGGTGCAGGTGAAAGCGCAATCAAATTTACACAAAATCTATTACAGCTAAATCTATTGGGAAATTTATTTGTGCTAACTTCTGAATCTAATCAAAATGCCACTCGTTCAGAACTGGATCATCTCAATTATGTAGGAGACTTCAATGACTTATCCAAATGGATTAAAGAATCTTGGTCTGCCGTAATCATAGCCACCAATATTGAGTTTTCTGAGACACAGGTACAGCAATTGATGCAAATCCGGCTACGAGGTATTCCCATTTATAGACTGCCGGATTTTTATGAAACCTTATGGTATAAACTCCCTTCGTACCTACTAGAGGATAAGTGGTTTGCTTTTAGTCCTGGGTTTCAGTTGATGCCTGGTTACTTCACTATGAAGTTAAAGCGGGTTGTAGATTTGATTCTTGTCATGGTTTTACTCGTAATTTTATCCCCACTAATGTTGCTCGTGATCCTGGCAATTAAATTAGATAGTCCAGGCCCGGTATTCTACAGCCAGCTACGAACCGGTTTATATGGCAAGTCTTTTAGAGTTTATAAATTCCGCTCCATGTATCAAGATGCTGAAAAACGCGGGGTACAGTGGGCAGACAAAGATGACCCCCGTGTGACTAGAGTAGGACGTTGGCTACGTCTGTTGCGAATTGATGAACTACCGCAGATTTGGAATGTGTTCAAAGGAGAAATGAGCTTGATTGGCCCACGTCCAGAACGCCCGGAGTTTGATACCAAACTGAAAGAAGCTATTCCTTACTATGAACTGCGTTATTTGGTCAAACCGGGAATAACAGGCTGGGCTCAGGTACTCTATCCCTACGGTGCATCAATTGAAGATGCCTATGAAAAGCTCGCTTACGACCTTTATTACATTAAGAACTATTCCATTTGGTTAGATTTGGCGATCGCTTTCAAAACTATACGAGTTGTTTTTTTAGGTAAAGGTAGATGAGAAAAAAAGTTTTAGTAACTGGTGGCGCAGGCTATATAGGCTCTCACGTTGTCCGTCAACTTGGTACAGCAGGTTACGACATTATAGTTTATGACAATTGCTCTACAGGTTCACCAAAATCCGTACTTTACGGCGATTTGATTATCGGCGATTTAGCAGACTTAGACCATCTTTATCTAGTTTTTGCCCAGCATCAATTTAGTGCCGTGCTGCACTTTGCCGCTAGTCTGATTGTGCCAGAATCAATCATTCATCCGCTTAATTACTATGCGAACAACACACGCAATACTTTGAATTTACTCCGCTGTTGTCATGTAATGGGTGTTAATCAAATCATCTTTTCCAGCACAGCAGCAGTTTATGGAGAGGTAGGAGAAAATCCAGTCGCTGAGTTTGTCCCCACCATGCCTATTAACCCCTATGGTCGCTCAAAGCTGATGAGCGAATGGCTAATTAAAGATTATGCAATTAGTTCTTCTCTGCGTTACGTAATTCTCCGTTATTTTAATGTAGCAGGAGCCGATTCTAGCGGAAAGCTGGGGCAAATATCACCGAAGACAAATCATCTGATTATGTCTGCCTGTAATGCAGCACTTAAACGTCAGCCACAAATGCAAATTTTTGGCACTGATTTTCCCACGCCAGATGGTACAGGAATTCGGGACTATATCCATGTGGAAGATTTAGCGGCAGCGCACTTAGATGCTTTAAGCTATTTGGAAATGGGTGGAGAAAGCCAAATTCTTAATTGCGGTTATGGACAAGGCTACAGCGTGCGTCAAGTCATTGAACGAGTCAAGGCAATTTCTCAGGTGGATTTCCCTGTGATAGAAACTAACCGTCGTGATGGTGATCCAGCCTGCGTCACAGCTTGTGCTGATAAAATCCACAAAGTGCTGGGCTGGGAACCCAAATATAATGACCTGGATCTAATTGTGTCTACCACTTTGGCTTGGGAAAGAGGGCGAGAAATGTCGTGATCATATTTAGAATCTGAAACCTAAACCAAAATTTTCGTCTTGTCAAGTCTTGAAGTAAATTGAAGTGTCCCCACCTGGGAGAGAAAAGAATTTAGAAAGGGCAAATATGGAAGAGGATTCTGGGATATCCTTAGATAGAAAGGATATTGGCGAAATTAAAGTAGAATGAAGCTGGCAGCAAGAGTAAGTCAGGTAACACCCTCCATCACCTTAGCCATCGCAGCTAAAGCTAAGGCTATGAAAGCCGAGGGGATAGATGTTTGTAGTTTTAGCGCGGGTGAACCAGATTTTGACACCCCAGCGCACATCAAAGCCGCAGCCGCAAAGGCTTTGGATGAAGGTAAAACCAAGTATGGTCCGGCCGCTGGTGAACCAAAATTACGGGAAGCGATCGCTCAGAAGCTAAAAAATGATAATGGTTTAGATTATAAGGCAGAGAATGTCCTTGTCACCAATGGCGGTAAGCACTCTCTCTATAATTTGATTGTGGCATTGATTGACCCCGGTGACGAGGTGATTATTCCCTCACCCTACTGGTTAAGTTATCCCGAAATGGTGACTTTAGTTGGTGGTAAATCGGTGATTGTGGAAACAGATGCTTCCACTGGCTACAAAATCACCCCAGAACAGCTAAAAAAAGCTATTACCCCAAAAACTAAGTTATTTGTCCTTAACTCTCCTTCTAACCCCACAGGGATGGTATACACGCCAGAGGAAATCAAAGCTTTAGCCAAGGTAATAGTTGATGCAGATATCTATGTTGTCTCTGACGAGATTTACGAAAAGATTCTCTATGATGGTGCTGAACATATCAGCATCGGTTCTTTAGGTGAGGAAATTTTTTCTCGCACCTTAATTAGTAATGGTTTCGCTAAAGGTTACTCCATGACCGGTTGGCGCTTGGGTTACTTAGCCGGACCATTGGACATTATCAAAGCGGCCAGCACTGTACAGGGACATAGTACATCGAATGTGTGTACTTTTGCTCAATATGGAGCGATCGCCGCTTTGGAAAGTTCCCAAGACTGTGTAGAGGAAATGCGTCAAGCTTTTGCTAAACGTCGTCAGGTAATGTTTGAAAGACTCAACGCCATTCCGGGTTTAAGTTGTCCTAAACCAGACGGTGCTTTTTACCTCTTCCCTGATGTTACCAAAACCGGTTTGAAATCCCTGGAATTTTGCAACGCTTTATTAGCAGAACATCAAGTTGCAGTCATTCCCGGTGTAGCTTTCGGTGCTGATAAAAATATTCGTCTTTCCTATGCTACCGATATGGAAACCATTGAAAAGGGAATGGATAGATTAGAAAAATTTGTCCGTTCTCGAATTTAGATGTCATGAATTGTAGGGGTTTAGCAGTGCTAGCACTGCTAAACCCCCCCTGCCTATATCATCAAATCATTAAGCAATAGGCCATAGTTGTCCTATGTTTTGCAGTTTAAAATATACTAAAGTCAGTTAACTATAACAGGACTTACGCAACTGGCACAGGCGATCGCTATATTATAGTATTTTTGTACTGCAAAAAGTGATGCAACTGGCAAAATCAGTCTCGGCACGGTGGTTATGTGGCTTCGATATCAACTAGGGTTAAAAAAACCAAAATCCAGTAAAAAGCGAATTTTGCCCGTACAATTGAAAACAAAATCTTCTCTCTTTCTCCTGTTCCCTTGTACCGATTGGTAATTTAGCACAACAAATACCAAAGACCCAAATCTTTTAGCTGAAAAATAAAATATGACACATACAGAAAATTTATCTAATGAGATAAATCTCGCAGAAGCAGTTATTAATGAGGAAAAACAATTACCTGTACCAGCAGCAATCCTATCACTATTTATTGCATTATTAACTCTATCTCTAGCGGCTATTTTTATTAGATTTAGCGAAGTAGAACTTAGTTCTAATGCTACAGTTTTTAATCGTATGTGGATAGCCACAATCTTTTTTGGAGTTTGGACTGGGATTAAAAAAGTACAAGTTCACCACTTAAAAGAGTCAAGTATTCCAGTAGTTAATTTAAATAATTTTAATTGGCAACAAGATTTAGGACTTCTATTTTTAATGGGTATAGTTTCATCTATCTCCATTATTTTATGGGCGTGGTCACTAACACAAACTAGTGTTGCCAATTCTACAGTATTAAGAAATCTCACTCCGGTTTTTACCACCTTATTCGGATGGTTATTCCTAAAACAATCATTTGATAGAAACTTTTTAATAGGAATGGCGATCGCCTTATTAGGAGCAATTACTATTAGTATTACAGACTTATCCTATTCCATTGATAATATAACTGGTGATGTGGCGGCTTTGTTTGCTGCTGTATTTTATAGCATTTATATTTTAATTGTCAAACAACTTCGAGCTAGATTTTCTTCGTCCACTATTCTCCTGTGGCGCTGTTTCATCGGCACAGTATTTAGCTTACCGATTGTATTGTTAACTGAACCGCAAATTTTTCCTCATTCTTATTCAGGCTGGTTAGCTGTAATTTCCCTAGCTATTATTTGTCAAGTTTTAGGACAGGGGTTGTTAGCACAATCTCTGAACCAACTATCTCCTGGTTTTGTAACTACAACTCTTTTAGTTGAACCAGCAATCACTGCGTTTATAGCTTGGGTGATCTTTTCTGAAAAATTAAGTTTATTAAATTGGTTGGCATTTTGTGTAGTTTTAATTGGTATATACTTAGCTAAACCACATCAAGTTACAGTGAATCAACAGGAAAAACAATGATTAATCATCTGTTCACAAATATAAATTCTGATTGGGATTCTAGTTTTTTAAGGCATTGCTTAAACCGATTATATACAAGACTAAATATTGCTGTAATTCATGGCGGAAATAGCAGCAAGGAAGGTTCAGTTATTTACAAAACTCATAATCCACGCTCAACAAAAACTTACGAACCTGTAGCCCAAGATATCGCTAATGCACTGATGAGCATTGGATTTCACCATGTTTTTGTCATGGCAGACGATATGACGCTTCCACAAAAGCTCAAAGAAGAACATATTCATATAGCATGGCTCAATACTGGTGGTGTTCAGGGATATAACCCAATCTGTCACACACCTGCACTCTTGGAAATGCTCGGAATTCCCTATGTAGGACATAATCCTTTGAACAGTTCTAAACTGGATCAAAAACATCTCTTTAAACTTGAACTACAATCCCTGGGAATTAAGACAGCCCCGTTTATTACTTGGCATCCTGCCCAAGGAATTTTTAATCCTCACCTTGATGAACATTTTGCTAGAAATTTTCAGGAATATAGAGGTCCATTTATTGTTAAACCTGTATCTGGTCGCGCTTCATTAAACATTCATTATGTAGAAACTATTGATGGTTTATCCGCAGCAGTCGAGAATATTTGTAAAGTCACACATGATACCGCTTTAATTGAAACCTATTTTTCGGGTCGCGAATTTTGCGTTTCTGTATGTGGTCACATTACTTATGCAAATAATACATTTTATCGGCAGAGTAAACCCTTTGCTTTTTCCATATTCGAGCGTCTTTTAGAGCCTGGAGAATACATCTTTACGTCAATGGACAAGAAAGCAATTAGAACTGAACGAATTCGCTTACTTAATGATAAAGAACAAGAATTAAAGCAAAACTTAATTGCAATAGCTCAGAGAATTTATCATAATTTTCATTTAAATACCTTAATAAGAATTGATTTAAGAACTGATGAAAATGGCATACTCCATGTACTAGAAGCAAATCCTAAACCAGACCTGAAGAAACCTACTAATACTGTGACTAGTTTAGTAATTGAAGGCTTAAGTGAATACGGCATGACTTATGAAGATATTATCTTAAGTTTATTCAGCGATCGCCTAGAATATTTACTAACTCATCATCGGACAATTATTAAACATATAGATGAGTTAATAGATTAGACTAGAACTTAATCACCGTAACGAAGTTTCTGTTTCTACACTTAAGATCATAAGAGGTAAACACTATTGAGAATTAGGAATCATTCCCATTTCTTGTAAACCTTGACGTAATCTTTGCGCCTCCTGGGGGTTATTTAATTCATGGAGAGAAATGGCATATTCAAAAGCTTCTAAACTACTTTCCACATCACCAACTTTCAAGAGTACAACCCCTAAATTTTGATAAGCTTCTGCATAATCAGGATCCAAATTAATGGCGTTATTATAGGCATCAATAGCTTCAGTAAATAACCCCATAGCTTTACATACCATGCCTAAATTATAATGCCCAAAAACAAAATTAGAATCTATTTTTATTGCTGTTTCATAGGCAATTTTCGCGCCTGGTAAATCGCCTACAATTTTCAATAGATTACCTAAATTATTATATCCGCCTAATTTTAACAAAGGATAAATAGGTAATTTAACCGCAGCCTGATAATGGGCAATTGCTGGAGGTAAATCTTGTAAGTGAGTATGGGCAATTCCTAAATGATAATGCAATTCATATAAAATATCATAATTTATATCTTCATCAAAAGCAACTTCTACTTTCTGTGGTTGGGAAATTTTTAATTTCTGCAACGGGTTTTTCTCTTCATTAATTTGATGATGAATTAATTTATTTAAACCCCGATTTAATAACTCCATCCCTAGATCAATTTTACCCATTTGCATATACAAAGCCCCCAATTTACTGCAAACATAGGCATCATCGGGATGATTTGCTAAAAACTCTGCCATTGCGGTTGCAGCTTTAGTATATTTATTCTGTTCATTAATTATAGCTTTTTGATAACCAGAATGGAGAATTGCGACTCCCGGTAAATAACCAACTTGCCAATGTGGTTCTTGATGTAAAATTGCCGTCACACTATCATCAATTAAAGCATGATAGGGGCGTTCAAAATATATATCTGGGTGATTACGAAATAGTCGAGAAACCAGAGAATAAGGTGATTGTGTTGAACCCACTTCTTGACGCACCAGATTAATAACCAGATATTCTTCCTTATGAATAACCACTTCCAGAAAAGGAATAATTTCTGGAGTTAAAGTTTCATCAGCATCTAAAACTAAAATCCAATCACCCGTCACATATTTTAAAGCCTCATTTCTGGCAGCACTAAAATTATTATTCCATGTCCAATAATAAACCTTAGCCCCAAATTGTGCAGCTATCTGAGGCGTTTTATCAGTTGAACCCGTATCTAGAACTACAACTTCATCAACAAAATTATTAACACTTCCCAAACACTTTGGCAAAGTAGTTTCCTCATTTTTAACAATCATGCACAGACTAACTTTCATCTGGTAACACTATGGTATTTACAACTGTGGTCAATAATACAACATAAATCAAGAAGCACCTAAAAAAATTCCTCCCTCCGCGTCCTCTGCGTCCTCTGCGGTTCGTATCTCTTAAAAAATATATTTAAACAGGATGGAAATAATCATAAATATCTTGCGCTAACCGTGAACCAATTCCGGGAACTTCAGCTAATTGGGTAGTTGTAGCTTCACGAATATAATCAAGTGAACGAAAATGCGCTAATAGCAACTTTTGCCGATGTTGTCCCAAACCGGGAATTTCGTCTAAACGAGATCGCTTTAGTTTATCACTTCTTTGTTGACGATGAAAACTCACAGCAAATCTATGTGCTTCATCTCGCAAACGTCGCAATAACTGTACTCCTGGTTGTTCCGCATCGGTTTCCAAAGGTTTTGATAAATTTGGTAAAAAGATTTCTTCTCGCTTTTTTGCTAAACTGACAACCCGTAAATCTGCGAATAAATTCATTTCTTGTAAAATACCCACAACCGCAGATAATTGACCTTTACCACCATCAATCATAATTAAATCAGGCCAGTCAGCATTACCCAATCTTTCTAATTTAGGGTCTTCAATATATTTACGAAATCTTCTATTAATAACTTCCGCTAAACTGGCAAAATCATCAGAATGTCCAATAGTAATATCAGGATTTTTAACTTTGTAATGTCGGTAATATTGTTTCGCTGGTAACCCATCAATAAAAACCACTTGTGAACCTACCGCATGAGTACCTTGAATATGAGAAATATCATAACCTTCAATGCGATGAGGTAAATCTGGTAAATCCAAAATAGTAGCTAAATCTTGAGTTGCTTGTAAATTACTATCACCCAATTTTTGCATTCTTTGTAACTCATATTGGGCATTTTTTTCTACCATTTCTATTAATTCGGCTTTACTTTGTCGCAAAGGGGCAATAATATTTACTTTTCTCCCTTTCCTTGCCGTCAAAATATCTGCCAAAATCTCACTATCTGGTAAATCATGTTGTACTAAAATCTCGCTGGGGATTTCGACATTTTCCGCAGTTTGGTAATGTTCCTCTAAAACTCGTTGTAAAATTGCTCCTGGTTCGGGGTGAGTGTTAGCGACAAAAGCTAAACGTCCAACTAATTTACCTGCACGAACTTGGAATAATTGAATATAGGCGTGTTGATCATCGGCGGCTAAAGCAATGACATCTCGTGATACAGTATCATCAGGTAAGGATACTTTTTGTTGTGCAGTTAAGGATTTTAAACCAGTAATTTGATCTCGAATTTTAGCCGCAGTTTCAAAATTTAATTCTTCTGCCGCAGCTTCCATTTGTTGTGTTAAAATATCAATTAATTCTTGAGTGCGTCCTTGAAATACCATTGCTATTTTTTGGATAATTTTATGGTATTCTTCTACAGAAATTAACTGTTGACAAACACCAGGACAACGACCAATATCATAATTTAAACAAGGACGATCTTTAAATAAAGGTTGTGGTCTTTGTCTAACGGGAAAAATTCGTTTACAAATGTGTAATATTTCCCTCAATAAACTAGAATCAGTATAGGGACCATAGTATTTATCTTTTGGTTTACCTAGTTGACGCTTACGAGTAATAAAAATGCGTGGATATGCGTCTGACCAAGTAATGCAAACATAGGGATATTTTTTATCATCTTTGAGTAAAACGTTAAAATATGGCTGATGTTGTTTAATTAAATTGGCTTCTAGTGCTAATGCTTCTGCTTCTGTATCAGTGACGATAAATTCAATTTCTGTCACTAATTTAACCATCGTGTTGATACGTTCCGTCTTGTTGGTGGAGTCGCGGAAATAGGAACGGACACGAGAACGCAATTTACGAGATTTACCTATATATATTAGGCGATCGCTCCCATCCCGCAGCAAATAAACCCCTGGTTCTGGGGGAATTTCTCTCAAACGGTTTTCTAAGCGTTCTGGGTTTTTATATAGTGGTAATATTTTTTCAGATATAGTCACAGCCAAAAATCAGTAATTGTATCAATATACATTCTTGATTTTAACAAGCTCTCCTAATCTAAGCAATTTTATTTAGGACTTACGCACAAGTCACGGAATAATGAACCACGTTCGCGAAGCGTGCCGAAGGCATAGGAACGAAGAGAACGAAGAAAAGAGGGTTTGAGAGATATTTTGCGTAAGTCCTGTTATTATTAGACATCTGGTACGAAAGAATTTATAGACGTTCCATGGAACGTCTCTACAGCTAAATTCATACTTGGTTTCAGTAACACTCAATTATCATACCTACGTAATTTCTCTCGTCAGGAGTGCGTTATTTACCATTGAAGAGTGTTTTCTGGGTTACTTGCAACTAAAATTTATTTTTAGCTAGTGTTCAGTTGAGAAAGTGTCACTCTCTACACTGGTCATTTAGTGTTAAAAGGGATATGGTTGTTAAATGCAAGGAGTGATACCACTTCACATTATTATTTGTTACAAGTTCTCTCGCTCTGCTTATACTTCCTGTTATTTGAGTTGCGAGTTTTAAATGTTACAGAAATAGTGAATTGGTAAAAAGTTATACGGGGAAACGCTTGAGTTAAAAAACTCAGGCGTTTTTCATTCATAGCAGGGGACAGGTGACAGTTCTAAAAGCCTTTCAGTGTCTAAGTTCTAGTTGTACTGAATTGTCCCTATGATAATTTTCACTCCTATGTCTAATACTCAGTGGTCCATAACAGGCAAAAATTTTTGCATAGACAAAACGCCAATTAACAACTTAGGAAGTATGGTGGAAATAGAGGTTTTGTTGCTCAAGTAGGTTAGAAAATATGGACGTTGAGGAACTAAAACGGCGTTATGTTGCAGGAGAAAGATATTTTATTTCTGCTAACTTAGTCAAGGCTAAACTGATTGATGCTTATTTGCCAGGAATTAATTTATGGGGTGCTGATTTAAGCGAAGCGAATTTAGCTAAAGCTAAACTTTGGGGTGCTGATTTAAGTAGAACGAATTTAGCTAAAGCAAATTTGACTAGAGCAAATTTATCTGGTGTGAATCTGAGTGAAGCAAATTTGCGAGGTGCGAAGCTGTATTATACTAAGTTGTATGGTGCAAATTTGCATGGTGCATATTATGACGAAAGCACTAAATTTCCCAGAAATTTTGATCCGGTTAGTCACAATATGCAAAAGTTGTAACTACTTAAACTTCTTCTAGTGCTGATATGGGGAATTTTTCCCCAGCTAAATAAGAGGAAAAGTGCTTCTCAAAATACAGCCAAGATGTCATATCTTCTCCCTCAACATACGTTTTTGGTGCTGCTTTATATAAAGGAACGCGGTTATTAATTTCCTCTTGTAAAATTGGGTGTAATTCTTCTACACTGCTAACTTTATAACCTGTAGCACTATAAATTAAATAACCAGGATGTTGACCCATTTTCATCCAAGGCAACCATTGACCAATTCTATCCCAAGATAGGCTTAATTGAGTAACTGACTTTAGTTCTGAATTTTCTAATTCTGCTGTAAGAACAGAGATTTTAAATAATTCTACTGCTTGATATATTTCCCCAGGACAATAATCAGTAAATTCTGGCTTTTTGGACAAAGGATTGGGATAATTAGGAAAAATATCAAAGACAAAATTAGTTTTTTCTCCTTCTATTTGCACGGGTATTTTATTTTTAAATTGCCCTTGAACGGGACTATTAGCAACGTGCATTACTGTAACTATTTCCTGTGTCCAAGGGTTTTCCCATTTATGCAAAATTTCTTTTGTTTCTGGGTGGAGATAATAGGTTAATTCCCTAGAAGTAAAATCCCAACTGTCTTCACCTGTAGGAATACAACGACTCACACTCATACCCACAATTTTAAATAATAATTGTCGTTTTTCTCCAGGAATAAAACTATAAATATTCCCTGTCCAAGTAAGAAAATTAGATTCGTTAGCATCTAGAGAAGCACGGGTTTTAATCCATTGTTTAATATCTACTAATTGGTTTTGGGCTATCATGTTATGTTTCCTCGAATTTTAAAAGTTGTTAAATTGGCTAATTTTTATTCCTTTTCTAATATATTCCAAAAATAACCATCTGGTGCAACAAAAGAAAAACTCTTTTCGGTAAATTCATTATTCACAATTTCTGTAACTTGCTGTGCTGGACTTTCTCGTACTTGTTGCCAATAAGTTTCTATTCCCTGGACTCGGTAAGTATAAAGACACATTCCTAAACTGCCAGGTTTGGCATCTGTAAAACGCGATTCTAACTTAATATTTTCTGGAAATCTAATAATATAAAGTCTACCACTTCGCGCTGCTATAAAGTCAGTTTGAGAAGACCGAGGATCATCAAAAGCTGTAACGATAAATTTTTCTCCTGGGTTAAGTGCAAAAATTTCTCTTCCTGCTAAAGATGATTCATAAGTAGTTTCTATATTATCACGTACACACAATAAACCTAAAACTTGTTCATAGAACTTGAGAATTTCTTTAGTGTCATCTTGTACAACTAAACCTACATGAGTAAACTGACTGGTTTTTAAAGGTGCATGATGATTAATATATCCATAATTAGGAACATCATAACCAAAACGTTGAAATAAAACTTGCCGAGTTAATGGTTGGAGTAATAGCATTTCTCGCACTCCCACCAAAGGTTCTACAAAAGGACGACTTTTTTTGTCTTTATTATAAATTACTTCCCAATGCGGTTGTGTGTAAAGAATATTTTCACCAATTGCTTTTGCAGCTTCGGCATGATTTAAAATATCTAACATATTAGCAGTTAATGTAGTAGCCCAACGATTACCTTTAACTTTCATGGAAGTAATACCTAAACCCGTAGATGTGGGATTTTGCCAAATCATTAACCGAATTAATCCATGATCTACATTTTGATGATAAAGTCGAATTGACTGTAAAGATGAATTGATTTGATATAATTGATAAGCTGTGGCTGCGGTTAATTCTCCTATTTCCCCAATATGATAACCAAATTGTTGCCAATATTGAATTGCGGAAATAGCATCGGTGACACCAATGCAGACTTCATATATACCGCCAATTGTTGTATGATTGTTGGGATTCATAATTTATTTGGGTGAAAACTTTTATGGTTAAACGAAATAACGCAGTTAATTCTAGTCCCGCAAATGGAGGAAGTTATGAAGCTAAGATAGCAGAAATTGAAACTATTATCTCTCGTATTGAGGGTGGTGAATTAGAATTAGCAGATGTATTTGCAGAATTTGCGACTGCGGTTGAGTATTTAAAGGAATGTGATAGTTTTTTGCAGCAGCGACAGCAACAGGTAGATTTGTTAATTGAAACGTTGCAAGATGATAACTAGAAAAATAAAGGTCAGGTAAAATAAAAAAACCTAAGAATTCAGGTGAGGTAAAAAGATCCCCGACTTCTGTGATCAATTTATCATTGATGGACACAGTTAATAAAAGAAGTCGGGGATCTGGGTATGAACGATTATTGAACGCAGATAAACGCCAATGAGTGTAGATAAAGAGCGATGAATTAATGGATTTTATAATTCTGTGCAGTCTCACGTAAAATTAATATAATTCGTGAGACTGTTTGTTAATTAATAACTACATTCTACAACTCTTGCTCAGGAATAACTTCATGAAACTCTATCATTAATTGCATAAATATCACAGTGGCAATATTTTTATATATCTTCGACTTGGTGAAAGCAGGTAAATGGGAGAGATTTATGTTGGTACTTACAAACATATTAATCTTGGGGAATCCATAGAATCAAAATGAATAAATTATCTCTATCAATTACCAAGTCAGCAGTTATGGAAATGATTCTTCACATTACACCATCTGTCGCGCTATTGAATCAGCAAATAAACCTTCAGTAATAGCTTCCGTTTGAGTTTTACCTCTATTACCTAGTATAGCCGTAATTTCTAATCACCAAGGCTTGTTTTTGAATTGGGAATTGCACACTAACCACCAAAACAACATACACTTTTTGTGAATTAACCTCACAAAAGGAGTTGACTATGACTAAGTTCTTATTCGTAACCGATTTAGATCATACTTTCGTAGGGGATGACCAGGCATTATTGCAGTTGAGCGATCGCTTGCAAAGTCATCGTCAACAATATGGGACAAAGATAGTCTACTCTACAGGGCGATCGCCTATCCTTTACCGCGAACTTCAACAGGAAAAAAAACTGTTTTCCCCAGATGCTTTAGTTCTGTCTGTGGGTACGGAAATCTATTTAGATGGTAGTAATCATCCTGATCCAGAATGGTCAAATATTCTTTCTCAAGGTTGGGATAGGGAAAAAATTCTGGCTATTACTGAACAATTTCCAGAATTAGTGCTACAACCAGATACGGAACAACGTCCGTTTAAAGTCAGTTTTTTTCTAAAAGCGGAATTGTCCAGCATTTTACCACAACTTGAGGCCGAGTTGCAAAAAACTCAACTAAATATAAAGTTAATTTATAGTAGTGAAATTGACCTTGACATTTTACCCCATACCAGCGATAAAGGTCAAGCAATGCAGTTTTTACGACAGAAGTGGAAATTTGCAGCCAAGCAGACTGTTGTTTGCGGCGATTCGGGTAATGATATTGCTTTATTCGCTGTCGGTAAGGAACGGGGAATCATTGTCGGGAATGCTCGTCCTGAGTTACTCCAATGGTATAACCAGAATCTTGCTGACCACCGTTACCTGGCTCAAAACCATTATGCTGCCGGGATTCTTGAAGGTTTACAATATTTTGGTTTCCTAAAATGATTAGCTATCTTAAAGGTATCGTTGCTGGTGTCCAAACCATTAGCCCTAATCGCGTCATCTTGACCTTAGAAGTCAATGGCATGGGTTACGATTTGCAAATTCCCCAACGTTTGGCCAACCAATTAACTTCAACTGGCGATGTGATCCAAATATTTACACATTACCAGATTCGGGAAGAAATACCTATGCTTTTCGGTTTTTCTTCTCCCTCGGAACGGGATTTATTCCGCCATTTGCTCAGTGTTAGCGGCATTGGTTCAGCCTTAGCGATCGCGCTGTTGGATACAATGGAATTACCAGAGTTAGTCCAAGCTATTATTGCCGCTAATATCCAAATGCTGATTCAAACCCCAGGAGTGGGCAAGAAAACGGCTGAACGCCTCTGTTTAGAACTCAAGAGCAAACTGATTGAATGGCGCAAATCGGCGGGCTTCTTCGTGGCAACAGGCGGACCTGCACCAGGAATTTTAGAAGAAGTACAAATGACTCTCTTTGCTTTGGGATATACTGCCCATGAGGTTAGTAACGCCTTGCACGTAGTTGGGGAAGATATTGGTCTACCCAAAAATGCCTATGTGGAGGATTGGATTAGACAAGCGATCGCTTATCTCAGCAGCAGCGAAGTAGAGTGTACCTAGTTAATGATGAATAATAATCCCTATGCTTGGATAAATGAATCTCTCGCCACTATTCATCGGGCTGACTGGTATCGTTCTGTGCAAACGATTCACAGCCGACCTAGTGCAACTGTGGTCTTATCTGGGCAAGAGGTTATTAATTTTGCCAGTAATGATTACTTAGGATTAGCAGGAGATGAACGTTTACAAACAGCCGCCATCGCTGCTATTCAAGCCTTCGGTACTGGTAGCACAGGTTCTAGATTACTCAGTGGGCATCGAGAATTACACAGAGAATTAGAACAGGAAATAGCATCTACTAAACAAACCCAAGAGGCATTAGTATTTAGTTCCGGCTATTTAGCAAATTTAGGCACAATTTCCGCCATAGTCGGTAAAAGAGACTTAATTTTATCTGATGAATATAACCATTCCAGCTTAAAAAAGGGGGCAATTCTCAGTGGTGCAACTATCATGGAATATCCGCACAATGGTACTGCATTACTAGAAGAAAAATTACAAGAATACCGAAAGAATTACCGACGTTGTTTAATTATTACTGATAGCGTCTTCAGCATGGATGGTGATTTATGTCCATTACCCCAACTGCTAGATTTAGCTGAAGAATTTAACAGTATGCTACTTCTCGATGAAGCTCATGCTACGGGAGTCCTGGGGAAAACCGGTGCTGGTTGTGTAGAACATTTCGGGTGTACAGGTAGGGAATTAATTCAAATTGGTACATTAAGTAAAGCTTTGGGGAGTTTAGGCGGATATGTTGCCGGAAGTAGCTCCCTCATTGACTTTTTACGCAATCGCGCCCCCAGTTGGATTTATACCACCGCCCTTTCCCCCGCAGATACGGCCGCCGCTTTAGCAGCCATGAAAATTGTCCAACAAGAACCGGAAAGGCGATCGCAACTTTGGCAAAATGTCAATTATTTAAAACAATTAATTACAGAGAATTTACCTAATTTAAAGTTATTACCGACAGAATCTCCGATATTATGTTTTCAATTGCCCAGTGCGGCCGCAGCACTAACAGCAGGAAAACATTTACGCGCATCGGGAATTTTTGCCCCGGCTATTCGTCCCCCCACTGTTAACACCAGTCGCATTAGAATATCTGTGATGGCTACCCATGAGTTAACACATCTTCAGAAATTGGTAGAAGTGATCAAAAGCATAGTATGAATTTACCTTTAGAAGTTATTTTGAGTTTAGTTCTAGAAATTTTGATAGGTTTATGGCTAATTTGGCAAGCTATAAAAATCAACTCTAATACTGACATATTTCAGATAGTAGTTAATTGGTTTAGGGATAGACCTATCATTTTACCTTCTTTAGTTTTTTTGATGTTTCCATTTTTAGCGGCTCATATTATTCAGGATTTATTGAAAGTCACTAATGTGGATATTAATAACTCAAGTGTTAATAATGCGATAAGTGATAAGGTTTTTGAGAAAATATTACTTGTTTTAGCCACAGTTACAAGCTTTCTAATTGGAAATAGATTTTTAGAAGTTTCCAAATCTTACATATCATTAAATTATATTTTTGATGAAACATTTACTCCCACAAAGTTGACAGAATATCGTCTTCGGTGGATTTTGCTGTAGACAGTCGGGGTTAAGACACTGACTCATAGATACAGGTGAGTAATTACATTGATAATTATAATCACATTTTGACTATCCTTATCCATCCGATTTTTGATGAGGGATACAAGGTTAGGTTGAGATAACGAAACCCAACATTTTAATAATTTGGTTAGGTTGCGCTGTCGCTTAACCTAACCTACAATTTTTGACTAATTGAAGTTTCCAATAAAACCTGATTTCAATCAACTTTAAACCTAGCTAATAATTCCTCACGGGAAAGATTAACTAATACCTGTGTTCTTTCTGTTAAAGAAAGCTCCATCAACTGACTGATAATAGCAGATAACTCCTCATCTAAATTACCAAAACGCACTGCTAACAAACTCTCGACCATCAAACGCTGTCCGTCTTGTTGTCCTTCCTGTCTTCCTTCTTCTATTCCCTCTTGTTTCCATTCTTCCCGTTGTTTTAGATATGCTGGTGATAAACTCATAATTAACTCCCTTACCTGCTCATCATTAACATCACTATTCAATTCTAAATTTTTCCGCCAAGATGCAAACATCGCCACCAGGTTATCCCATTTATCATCCTCTTTTGAGAGTTGAACTACTTTACTGATAGCTTCCATTTGAGTTCTACCTTTTCCTAATACCCTTAACCATAGTGTATCCTCTGTCATGGGTAACTGATTGATAGCCAAAATAGCCGCCTTTTGGTATTTTGGCAGAAAATAAACTCCTTTTTCCCATCCTTCCTTTGTTTTTGCTCCAAACCCTTCCAGAATTTTTTCAGAACAAGTTGGTGTTAAAATCCATAGAAAGGGTAATTCTTCCTCAGATATAGAACGTTTTTCTCTTTTCGCTTCTCTTAATAACTCTCCATGAACGCTATACAATTTTAACAAACAACTTCTAATTTCTATTTCATTAGGTGCATTACGGTAAGGTTCAAATAAACAACTTGTAACCGCCATTTTTCCTAATCATCCTAATTCAGAATTTATAGCTGTTGTAGTCGGAACAAACCAAACATCTATTTCCTGAACTTCGCTTTTTACATCTTTACTGGTTTTGACCTCTCCTAAAGGTGCTAATAATTCTTCTAGATATTCTTTGGCTAGTTGGTCGTGCGGTTGTCTTGTCATAAATCAGTATTTTATTATACGATTATATACTGATTAAAAAAGTGAAAATCTGGGAACTGATTACATCATCACTTCTTCTAACATACCGCTAAGATATAAGAATAGGGTTAAGCAACAGCGCAACCTGACGCATAAATTTTATTGAATTTTATCATCAGAGTCATTAGGCACATCTTGAATCTTATTTACCGACCTGCTGACTTCTGACTTCTGCTGTATTTACAGCAGATTCCTAATACATAATTGTCCCATCAGACATAATTGTTTCCCGCAGATTTGCACCTGTAAGATTTGCGGTACTCATCTCTGCTCTGAGTAAAGTAGCTTTAGTTAAGTTAGCACCAGTTAAGTCAGTTTTCGCTAAATACGCGCCTACTAAGTCCGCTTCCGTTAAATTAGCTCCTCGCAAATTTGCACGACTCAGATCCGCTTTGCTTAATCTAGCTTCACTCAGATTTGCTCCCATGAGCTTGGTCTTGGTCAATTGAGCATTAGGCAAAATTGCCCCATGTAAGTTCACATCTATTAATTCAGCTTCATTCAGATTTGCCTGCTCTAGTCTAGCATTGGTCAAATTAGCACCATTCAAAATCGCTCCTTCCAAATTAGTTTGGGTTAAAGTAGCATTTTGCAAAATCGCCCCACTCAAATTAGCGTAACTGAGATTCGCACCACGTAGCATAACTTCACTTAAATTCGCACCGCTTAAATCTACCCTAGCTAAATCTGCCCCACTTAAATCAGATCCTCGCAGATCCACTTTATGTAGTTTTGCACCTCGAAGAATAGCACAATAAATTCTCTTTTCTTCTCGCAGATTAGCACCTCTAAGACAAGTACCTGTGAGATTAGCCCCACTTAAATCAGCCCCACGAAGATCAGCACCCATAAGGTTAGCATCTAGCAAATCAGCTAAAGTTAAATTAGCATTTCGTAAATCAGCATTTTGTAAAGTTGCCCCATGCAAATCCGCATCATGTAAATTAGCACCGATCAAATTAGCTTGATTAAGATTTGCACCACTCAATTTTGCAAAAACTAAATTAGCATCACTAAGAACAGCCCGATTTAAATAAGCAAATATGAGGATAGCATTTGATAAATTTGCTTGCTTGAAACCAATACCAATCAAATCTGCACCAAATAGATTGATACCATTTAAGTTAGCTTGATTAAAGTTTGTATCGCCGTTGGCATATCGTTGTAAAAGTTCATTAACATCCATATATTTTCTCTCTCAATTATTGTGACTAATTCTTAACACTTACAGCTTAATTATCTTGTGTAGGAAGTGGTATGAGTTGACAGGTACTATCCTCATCACTAGCATCATAAAAATCATCAATTTCACTCAGATCAATTTGATAATTAGGCGGAGGTGAGGTATGAAATTCTGGAGATAGGTTACTGTAAATTGGCTGTTCTTGGGTTTCATCTGTAGGTATTTCTGGGTAAAACCGTTTGATAAATTGGATTAAGGTACTACCCGCTTGAGTATTTTCCTCTGGGTCGCCTAAAGACATCACAGCATTATTGATTTTATGTTCAAAGTGTCGAATTGTTGGGCAAGTGTCAAATAATTTTTGTAATAAAGTATCAAGTTTTTCTGCTCGCAATTTAAACCAATCTTGTTCATTAAAACTAAATTGTCTATAAAGAGCAGAAAATAAAATTATTTTAGCTCGCAAAGGGTTAGTATATTGCATAATATTTTGGCGCATATCAAATTGATTGTATGCCAATTTTTTGCGAGTAGTGACAGGTTGATTAATAGGATTTGGTGTATTTAAAGCTATGGTTTCAGCTTGACCAGATATTGATTTGTAGGGGTTATCAACTATAGCTTGATTGACTATGAGATTAGTTTGTTCTTCTAAAATATCTACTCTGGTAAATATGCCTGTTTCTTGCTCAAAGATGACATATAATTTCTGTACTTCATTAGTAATAATACTTGCAATTATGGCATATTCACCTGGTTTATTCAGAGTATTGACAACAGTAGATAAACTGGCTTTTAACTTTTCTATGGTAGGATTTAAATGACATAATTCCTGAATTAATTCTTGTAATTTGAATCTATCTAGCTGAGATTGATCATTTTCCCAAATATTTTTAGCAACACAGAAAATCAACTTTTTAATTCGTTTAGATTGTTCATGCTGTTCTAGATATTGTGCGATTTCCTCAAGACTAGATGGAGTCATATTTACAATTTCCGTTATGGTGATCAGATAGTCATAAATTATATCTGAATTTGCGTAACCAATTCGGTACAATAAAATCGAGATATGTTGAGTTTTGTGAAAAACGTGAAATAACCTATTTATAACGCCAGTTTGACGAAAATAATTTCACCCCTCTGGTAAACCTCTCCCCGTAACTCGTATTGGGCTTAAAATCCTCATTATTGGTAATGGGAGGTTAAAATGTAAGTATTCAGCTATAGCACTTGTTTCCAGATCCCCGACTTCTAAGATAGATTTATCCTTTCCGAATACAATCAATCAAAGAAGTCGGGGATCTTATCACCTCACCTGAATCCTTGCGGTTAAAATGCCCTTTCCGACCCGGTTGGGGTGAGGTTTATCGAACTCAGGTATTTATAAGGTATTTCGTTAATTTACATTTTTATCAGTGCTTATGGTATTCATAATTAATTAAGCCCTACCACTACCGATAAAATACAAAAGTGCCATCCGCACAGCAACACCGCTAGTAACTTGAGCTTGAATTAAGCTAAATTCAGGATCGTCCATTAAGTCTGAACTGATTTCTACACCTCGATTTACTGGGCCTGGATGTAATACTTTAACGTTAGGTTTACATAATTTTAACTTATTGCGGGTAATGCCAAATAGTTGATGATATTCTCGTAAACTGGGTAATAAATTGGCTGTCATCCGTTCTTTTTGTAAACGCAAAGTCATGACAAAATCAGCATTTTCTAAAGCTGGTTCTAGTTGCCAATGGGTAAATAAACGGTCTGAATTTTCTGTTACTCCTAAATATTCAGCAAAGAATTTAGGTAATAAAGTTGGTGGTGCGGCCAGATGTACTTCTGCACCACTAGCGGTTAAACTCCATATATTAGAACGAGCTACACGGGAATGTAAAATATCGCCGACAATAGCAATTTTTTTACCTGCTAATAATTCAATCCGGGGTTGTTCTGAATCAATTAAACTACAAATTGTAAATAAATCTAATAATCCTTGAGATGGGTGTTCATGTTGTCCATCACCAGCATTGAGAACGCTAACTTTAACATCTAAACGATCCATTTCTTGAGCGATCGCTTGAGGAACTCCTGCATCTTTATGGCGTATCACCATAATATCAGTTCCCATAGCTAAATAGGTTTTTGCAGTATCTAAAATTGTTTCTCCCTTCGTCATAGAAGATGTAGCCGCAGAGAAATTAAGAGTATCTGCACTAAGTCGTTTAGCCGCTATTTCAAAACTACTACGAGTCCGGGTAGAAGGTTCAAAAAATAAATTTGCTACCACCTGTCCCTGTAAAGTGGGAACTTTCTTTGTGCGTCTTGATAGTACCTCTTGAAACGAGGCCGCAGTTTGTAAAACAGCGTTATATTCAGTTGTTGTAAAATCAGATAGGGAAAGAATATGATGACGATTCCAGGTAGTTGTGGGCATAAAAAACTATGAACTTGTATGACAAATAATAAATACTGACTATTTTTACAGTTTGTGTATTTGTATATGTTATTTTAGCTTAAATAGTAGAAGTCTCTCACCTACCCAATAGGGAGGTGATCAGATGAATACGCGTGAGTGACTTTCTTGACCAGGGAACAAAATTGAGCCTGAGATCCCATAAGGGATGTTGGTCGGTAAGCAATGAACACTTCTTGGTTTTTTACCATTTGATCTTTCTTATTCCCTATTTCCTCTTAACCACAATTATCTTTAATAGCCACTGCTAGAACTAGTCCTTCTTTCGCCATAATTGCACCCGAAAAACTCGCAAGAGCTTCTTCACCTACACGATCTAAATAATCATCATTGTGGGCTGGATCATGGTGATAAATAACTAAAGTTTTCACATTAGCAGCTTTAGCAACTTTTATTGCTTCTTGCCAAGTGGAATGTCCCCAGCCAATTTTCGGTGATTTGGGGTTGCTGTATTCTTCATCAGAATATGTAGAATCATAAATGAGTACGTCAGCATTCCGCGCTAACCACAATACATTTTCATCTAAATGATCAGGATAATGTTCAGTATCAGTAATATAAACAGCAGCACCACCTCGCCAATTAACTCGATATCCCACTGCTTCACCGGGATGATTTAAATGAGCCGTTTCTATGATAACGTCGTCAATGTGAATGGAATTTCCAATTTGCACATTATGAAAAGTCAAGTTAGACTGCATAATCTGTAAAGGTACAGGGAAATTAGGATGCAGCATTTGATCATTTAAACGCTGTTCTATGGTTGATCCATCTGGGGCGATCGCTCCATATATATGAAATTTATTACCACCGATAAAAGCTGGCGTAAAAAAGGGAAATCCTTGAATATGATCCCAGTGGGAATGAGTAAAAAATATATGACCTTCCACTGGCATTTTCGGTAATAAGGATTGGCCTAAAACGTGTAATCCTGTTCCAGCATCGAAAATCAATCTTTTACCACCTACTTGCATAGAAACACAAGGAGTATTACCTCCATAGCGAACAGTTTCTAAGCCTGGACTGGGGATGCTACCCCTAACGCCCCAAAATTGTACATTAAATTCTTTTTCTATCGTAGACATGGGTATTGTTGGCTAAACTCAGTAGGGGAATAATCAAAACAAAGGACTTGAGATTTACTCGGTTGTATGCTGTTTGACAATTTTGATTGTTTAAAACAATTCAGTAAAGTTACTGAAAACAATTCTCTTGGCTCAAGATTAACTTACCTGAATCTACGGAAATTGCAATTGCCACCGGAATAGTTGATTCAATCCATAACCGTAAGTGAGATTGTACTGTAAAGGAGTAATACTAATATAGTTCTGTGGGATGACATGAACATCTAGGGGTATATCCGTCGGTAAATTCAATTCTATGGGTGGTTCAACATCTTCTATGACCTCACCAGTTAACCAGTAATAAGTTTTCCCTCTAGGGTCAGTACGTTGATCAAAAACATCCACGTAGCGTCTAATACCTTGTCTGGTAAAGACAACACCAGCCATTTCTTCCCAGGATACTGGCGGAATATTCACATTCAGTAGCATTAAACTTGCCAAAGGTTCGGTAGCAATTTTAGCAACCAAGATTTCTGCAAATTTCGCTGCTGGTTCAAAGTCTTTGTGAGTATGACTAGCTAGGCTAAAAGCAATACTGGGAATACCTTCTATCAGACCTTCCATAGCTGCTGATACAGTACCGGAATAGAGAATCTCTGTTCCCATATTTGCACCTTGGTTAATTCCAGATAGAACTAATTCCGGTGGAGAATCCAATAAAGCCCATAAAGCCAATTTTACACAATCGGAAGGCGTACCATCACAAGCCCAAGCTTTAACATGGGGATGAAACACAGATTCCACTCTTTCCGCCCGAATGGGTTGCTGTAAAGTTAAACCGTGTCCAGTTGCCGAGCGCTCTCGATCTGGACAAACTACTGTCACTTCGTGACCCGCTACAGCTAAGGTATTAGCTAAGGCACGAATACCCAAAGCTGAAATACCATCATCGTTACTAATTAGTAATTTCATATTTGATTTAGTCTGTGGTCATTAGTCATTTTAATTATTAGACATCTGGTGGTAATTAAATGTGCATAACCACCAAATCCTTGTAGGGAAAATTCATGAATTGTCCCTAGGATAATTTTCACTCCTATGTCTATTAGTTAGTTATTTACTCATTGGTTTTAACTGCCTTGTCAGTGTCCTCCGTCATATCTGGGCAAAAAGTATGAAAACTAGGTGTTGGGTTTTAGGTCTTGGGGAATGGGAAAACCTTCGTCAACTACCCACACTGACCTGACGGTACAGTGTTGGCTTCCTGTCCAGCAGAAAGCACAGTGGTAGACTTCTTCCGTCCTCTATTACTGCGACTCACCAATTACCAATTTAGTATCCAGTCTAGGGCTTGAGAATATAGACTAATGACTAATGACTAAAATAACTAATTACCAATGACGAACAATTTAGAGGATCAACTTTTAGCATTACGCCAAGAAGGAGAAAAAGCGATCGCTGCTGCCGATAGTCTCGAACGCCTAGAAGAACTCAGAGTTAACTATCTGGGCAAAAAAGGGCAACTAGGGGCGCTATTGCGAAGCATGGGACAAATGAGTGCAGAAGAACGTCCGAAAATTGGGGCGATCGCTAACACCGTCAAAGAAGCCATCCAAAACAGCCTAGATCAACAGCGTACATCCTTAGAAAACGCTCAAATTCAGGCACAGCTAGAAGCTGAAACCCTAGATGTCACCATGCCCGGTACTTATCGTCCCCAAGGTCACATTCACCCCCTCAACGGCATCATTGATAAAACCCTGGATATCTTTGTGGGCATGGGTTACACCGTTGCCCAAGGATCAGAAATGGAAACCGACTACTACAATTTTGAGGCTCTCAACACCCCTCAAGATCACCCCGCCCGCGATATGCAAGACACCTTCTACCTCCCAGATGGTAACCTACTCCGAACTCATACTTCCTCAGTACAAATTCGCTACATGGAAAAGGAAGAACCACCCATTCGAGTTGTTGCCCCCGGTCGCGTATATCGCAGAGATGACGTAGATGCCACCCACTCCGCAGTCTTCCATCAAATTGAACTTTTAGCAGTAGATGAAGGACTCACTTTTACAGACCTCAAAGGCACTGTAAAAATATTTTTACAATCAATGTTTGGCGACCTACCTATTCGCTTTCGTGCCAGTTACTTCCCCTTTACCGAACCTTCCGCCGAAGTAGACCTCCAGTGGAAAGGACGCTGGTTAGAAGTCATGGGTTGCGGCATGGTTGACCCCAATGTATTAAAAGCCGTAGGTTATGACCCGGAAGTTTATAGCGGTTTTGCTGCCGGTTTTGGTGTCGAACGTTTTGCCATGGTATTGCACCAAATTGATGATATTCGCCGCCTGTATAACAGCGATTTGCGCTTTTTACAGCAATTTTAAATCAGAAATGGTTGACAGTTGACGGTTGACTCGTGACTGTTGCCTTTTGCCCTCTGCTCCCCTGCCTCTTGAAACTTGACAAATTAGTACCCAATCAGGCAGTATATTAGATTGTCTGTCTAGTCTAATTCCGGCTCGGATCAGGTAGACATACTGCAAAAGCTGGCGAAATTTAGCAAATAGCCTCTTTACTACAGGAGACTAGAGCCAGCTACCTGTACGGCACATCAAGGACAATTTAATTTAATGACCTACGCAATTATTGAAACCGGCGGTAAACAACTTAAAGTAGAAGCAGGTCGTTTTTACGACATTGAACTGCTCCACGCCGAAGCAGATGAAAAAGTTACCATCGAATCAGTATTACTGGTTAACCACGACGGCCAACTGTCTATTGGACAACCATTAGTCACAGGCGCAACAGTCGAAGGGACAATTATGCGGCACTTCAGAGGTCGCAAAGTCCTGGTTTATAAGATGAAACCGAAAAAGAAAACCCGCAAAAAACGCGGACATCGCCAGGAAATCACCAGATTTTTGATTAATTCTATCAATCTTAACGGTGAAGTATTAGCTTATGCAGATGCCCCAACTGGCGCAGAAAACCCAGTTATTGAAGCTGACTTCCCCATAGAAGTTGCTGAAGAATAAATAGGCAAGAAGTAAAAAGGCAAGAGGCAAGAGAAACCACGGCGTTGCTAAAACCAACAGGACTTAGGCAAAACATCACGAAAGTATGGGTAATTCATGAATTACCCCTAGGGAAGAATCAGGTTTTTTGATTACTTCGTGCTTAAGTCCCAGCCAAGCATGAATTTTAAACGTAGAGAAGTTCTTAGAAAGTCTCTACTACAAATTAACAACACCGAAACTAATTACCTCATGCCCAATCACCTCTTACCAGCTTAAACTAGATAACTAGAAACCCGGCATAAATACAATAAATAGAAACAAGAGGAAATCATGGCTCATAAGAAGGGAACAGGTAGTACACGTAACGGTCGTGACTCGAATGCTCAACGATTAGGCGTAAAACGCTACGGCGGACAAAATGTACGTGCTGGTAATATCCTTATCCGTCAACGCGGTACTAAGGTTCATCCTGGCAACAACGTTGGTATTGGTAGTGATGATACCTTATTTGCTTTAATTGATGGTGTAGTTACCTTTGAAAGAAAGGGTAAAAGCCAAAAGAAAGTTAGCGTTTATGCAGTAGCAGTAGAAGATGTAGCGAGCTAGTTATTGATTAAGTAACTTCCTGGTAACATTTAAACCTGTGTTAAGAAACTGAATTGTAGGGTGTGTTGTCGCGCAGTACAACGTCAAAAATTTAAGGTGCGTTATTCTACTGCATAATACACCCTACATACTAATTCTAAATGTAATAGCTGATGAGTGCGCCCAGTCCTAAACCTAAAAGCGAAGAAAAAGATATACAAGCGAAAGTAAGTCCTGGTTTTAAATCAACAGCTTGAAAATCTATTTTAGCTAAGATAGTCGCACATAAAATTAGTAAAGTATCAAGAAATACCCGGAACCAGGCAATCATGAGAAAAAATAGGAAAGCTGCCAAGACGGTAACACCAAAAGTCCTGGAATTGTTTTTAAAAAAGATACCAGAATATTCTCTGAATTTAAATCTAGGATTAGTTAAACACATAAGAAATAATAAAACACTTGCAACAGTTATTAACCATATAGACCAATCGGATTTATCTTCAAATATTACCCAACCCAAGGTACTATAACTCATCAATACAAGCACAAGCGTAAACCAGGGAATCTTTTTCAAGGTTGACATATATCAAGAGTCAGAAGTTCAGGAGTATGGCTAACGCCACGCTATGCTTTCGGCACACTACGTGAACGCTATCAGAAGTAGGCTTACACCACGCTACCCTATCAGGGGTGAAGAGTTAAGTAGGAATAAAGAAATTTCTCCCCTAAACTCTTATAGCAGTAGTCAGGAGTCACCGAGTCAGGAGTCAGAAGTAAAACCCTCTTGTAGTAAGAGTTTCATGATTAACTGATGTCCTAACTACTCTGTCTACAGCTATATCTGTTATCCGTTCCCCGTTCCCTTGTCTCAAGTAACAATTTAAACGCGTGACAGCCTATTTTACAGATCAACAGAACCTATAAGGTTTTTAAATGTTAAATTCCCTCTCTAGTTGACAATTTTGAGAGAATAAAATCAACATTTAGTTAAATATGTTCATAAATATTTGTAAACTGTTAGCAGTTGAGTAGCCATCTGGCATATCATTAAGGATTAATCATGAAACAACTTGTTCTCGTTGAACGCATAAGCATAATTGGCCATCTCGTTTCTATGGTATTTGGACTGGTCGGGATATTAGTTATTATTCCCAATGCTGAACTAATTAGCGGTTTATCAGAGTTTGGCCAGAAGGCTATGGAGTTGAGTATGGCGGGCGGTGGTGTAACATACATGATTTTAGGAGCGCTGGGAGTGTTCCTATTTGCATACCGCACTTTAGGCTTAGGACGGGCTTTAGGATTTTTAATACCATCCCTATCAATTTCCTTAATTAGTGAATTATTGGGAACTAGTACAGGTTTTCCCTTTGGTCACTACAGCTATTTAAGTGGTTTAGGTTATAAAATTTCTGGGTTAGTACCTTTTACAATTCCTCTTTCATGGTTTTATGTAGGATGTGTTTCCTATATATTAGCTCGTGCAGGTTTAGAAGTAGACAAAAAGCCCAGTTTTTTCCGTCATGTTGCTGCAATTTTCTTAGGTGCTTTACTACTCACATCCTGGGATTTTGTCCTTGACCCAGCCATGAGTCAAACTGCCTTGCCTTTCTGGTATTGGCAACAACCAGGGGCTTTCTTTGGGATGCCTTACCAGAACTTTGCCGGTTGGATGGGTACAGGTTCTTTATTCATGACTGTAGCGGCTTTGTTATGGAGCAAAAACCCCATTAAATTAGACCATTATCAAGTAAATGTGCCTTTATTGGTTTATTTGGGTAACTTTGGTTTTGCCACCATTATGAGTTTAGCGGCTGGGTTTTCTATTCCTGTATTGCTAGGTTTAGCATTAGGTGTTGCTCCTGCTGTGTGGTTGTGGTCTAAAGGTTCTAGTGTCTCGGCAACTGTGAATATGGAAGCAGCTACAAAGGAAGTAGCTGTTCCTAACGTGAAAGTTGCTTTTAAATAGGGAATAGGAGAAGAAATTCTTGTAGGGACAATTCATGAATTGTCCCTACGATAATTTTCACTGTACTAATCCTAAATTCTGACTCAGGTAGTTCTGACATTTGCCATAACTGATATGATTTGACATGAAAGGGAGCAAATCAAAAAAGTATAATTATGGTTGTTGTCGCAATTCTCGCTGCTGGAAAAGGCACAAGAATGAAATCTAATCTACCCAAAGTTTTACATTCTTTGGGCGGTAAATCTTTAGTAGAAAGAGTTATTGAAAGTGCTGAACCTCTTTCACCTTCACGTAAGTTAGTTATTGTTGGCTATCAGTCCCAGGAAGTAAAAACCGCTTTGGATTCAATTCATGGCTTGGAATTTGTCGAACAGACTGTACAATTAGGCACAGGACACGCTATTCAACAATTAATTCCCCATTTAGAAGGCTACACAGGAGATTTATTAATTTTAAATGGTGATGTGCCTTTGTTGCGGACGGAAACTTTAAAAAACCTCTTACAAATTCACCAAAAAAATCAAAATTCTTGTACTATCCTTTCCGCACTATTAACAAATCCCCAAGGTTACGGACGGGTTTTTCGTGATAGTAACTGTATTGTTCAAAAAATAGTTGAGGATAAAGATTGTACTCCTAATCAAAGAGAAAATGACCGAGTAAATGCTGGTATTTACTGTTTCCGTTGGGCAGATTTAGCTAATATTTTACCACATTTACAAGCTAATAATGCCCAAAAAGAATATTACTTAACTGACGCTGTAACTCAGGTCGGTAAAGTCATGACTGTAGATGTGGAAGATGATCAAGAAATTCTGGGAATTAATGATAGATTGCAATTAGCAAATGCTAATGATATTTTGCAAAGACGCATTAAAGAAAAATGGTTATTAGCTGGTGTGACGCTAATTAATCCTGCTAGTATTACGATTGATGAAACTGTTGAATTACAACCAGATGTAATTATTGAACCGCAAACACATTTGCGCGGCAAAACGATCATTCAAGCTGGTAGTCGCATTGGGCCAGGGAGTTTAATTGAAAATAGTGAATTGGGTGAAAATGTCACTGTTCAATATTCTGTAGTTACAGATAGTATTATTCAATCTCAAACTCGAATTGGACCTTATGCCCACTTACGTGGTCATGCTGAGGTGGGTATTGGTTGCAGAATTGGTAATTTTGTGGAATTGAAAAATACCCAATTAGGCGATCGCACTAATGTAGCACACTTATCATATTTAGGTGATACCACAACTGGAACTCAGGTGAATGTGGGTGCGGGGACAATTACCGCTAATTATGACGGTGTGAAGAAGCATAAAACAATTATAGGCGATCGCACCAAAACTGGTTCTAATAGTGTTTTAGTTGCACCTATTACTGTCGGTAATGATGTCTACATAGCCGCAGGTTCAACGGTGACAGAAAATGTCCCTGATGATTCTTTGGTCATTGCAAGAAGTCGTCAAGTTGTGAAACCAGGTTGGAAGATGAAAACAGATAGTTAATCTTTTGTAGGGTGCGTTAAGAAACGCACCTTTCTATGCAGAAATTTGATTCATTCCTACTTGATAAATTAACTGTTCTTGCAGCGAATTTGCAGCAGCTAGAGCTATTTTTTCCCAATCACTAGCTAATAATAAAACTTATCATTAAGGCATGAGAATTGCCAGAAATTCAGGGGATAAAAGCGGGCCTAATATGATCCCACATTTCCTACCCCAGAAAGAGACTTTTTCATCTAGTAGAAATACGATCTGCATACTCTGTGTTATAACCTTCTTCCCCATGTTCGTTGATATCCAAGCCTTGATCTTCTGTTTGTTCTGGAACTCGTAAACCAACTGTGGCAGCAATAATTTTCAGGATGATCCAAGTTCCAACTCCAGCAATGATATAGGCTAGAGCGATCGCTGCTAATTCCACAAATAATTCACCGAAGTTACCACGCAAAACACCATCTTTACCATCAGCATTAACTTCAGTTGTGGCGAAAATAGCTGTTAAAATCGCGCCAACAGTACCACCAACGCCATGTAAAGGATAGGTATCTAAGGCATCATCAACTTGTAGCTTGTGCTTAAAACTGACCGCATAGAAGCAGACAACGGAGGTAATGAAACCAATCAAAATTGCAGCTACGGGTGTAACAAATCCTGCGGCGGGGGTAATACCAACTAAACCGGCAACTGCACCTGTGGCTGCTCCCACGGCGGTGGGTTTTCCTCTTAATGTGGCTTCTAAAATCAACCACATCAAAGCACCTGCGGCGGCGGCTGTATTAGTAGAAACAAAGGCTACTGTGGCGACCGTGCCGGCGGATAAGGCGCTACCGGCGTTAAAGCCAAACCAACCAAACCAAAGTAAACCCGCACCTAACAAAATAAAGGGGACATTGTGGGGAGGGCTAAGACGATCTGGATAGTTTTTTCTTGGACCAAGGACAATTGCTGCTACCAGTGCCGAAACACCGGAACTAATATGAACTACTGTTCCACCAGCAAAGTCTAGAGATCCTATGCCGCCATATAACCCTAAAAATCCTCCCTTTGCCCAAACCATGTGCGCTAGGGGTGTGTAGATAAAGGTAGACCAAAGCAACACAAAGAGGCAATATGCCCGGAAACTCATCCGTTCAGCGATCGCTCCCGAAATTAAAGCTGGACAGATAATTGCAAACATGGCTTGATAGATCATGTATGCTTGGTGGGGAATTGTCTTAGCATAGGAAACAACTTCTGCCGGGGCTGAACCTTGCAGATAGCCTGTTGTTTCTAAGCCGACACCGTTTAACCCTAACCATTGTAAGCCACCGATGAAGGGTAAACCAGGGGCAAAGGACAGGCTATAACCCCACAAAATCCAGCTTACTCCCACAATTCCCATCAACACAAAACTCATCATTAATGTGTTGAGAATATTGTGCGATCGCACAAAACCACCATAAAAGAATGCTAATCCCGGTGTCATTAATAAAACCAGGGCTGATGAAATGAGCATAAAGGCTGTATCTCCCGTATCAGGAGCAGGTATCGCCCCCGGAGTTTCTGCCCAGGCATTTCCTGTTAATACTCCTCCCACCAAAAAAAATGTTACACATGCAATAACAACCATTTTTTTGAACATTTGTTGTTGTTCCTCTGCTACTACGATGTTTGCTCTTATTAAATACAATTCGTATTCTTTGCTACCTTTTTCTGTCTTAAAAGTTACTCAACTTTTGGTTTTTCAGTAAGTTTAACAAAAATATTATGTTTTAGGAAAAAGAATAGGACTTATACCAATTTTCTACGAAGATACACATAATCAGCCCTCACCGAACTGAGAAGGGCGCTACCAAGAAAGAAACCTACCCCTTTTAAAGCATTCTTAGAACCTGTTAGTAATGCCACCCATTTAAACAAAGACGATTGAGCATCTTGAGGCACAACTAAGCGAATGG